>Ga0213823_1000010_pt1 | contig 243724 bp, 259 predicted proteins | sample MC6MC0907MG_FD_179887 | JGI IMG/M metagenome (GOLD analysis project Ga0213823, IMG submission 179887) | Enriched soil aggregate microbial communities from Iowa State University, Ames, United States - MC6-MC0907-MG | ecosystem: Environmental > Terrestrial > Soil > Unclassified | place: USA... | reverse complement strand
GTAGTGACAACGACATCACCACCGAGCGTACTGAAGTCAAACTCCCAGGTAGCGATCTGACTATCCTGGGTCGTGATGACGAGAAGGCCAAGCCATGGCGTCTTACCTACGTAAAAGGTGACTATGGCACCGCCATTCTCAAGCCGTCTGATCAATACTGGTTCGTAGGTAACAACGACCGTACCACGCTGGTCAACTACAACGAATTCTGTCACTAATTGTAAACGAGGAAATATCATGATTGTCAATTTGACCGTACACGCTACACGTTTCAATATCACCAACGTCGACCTGGTGGAATACAACGGTAACCCATTGACCGTGCCGCGTGGGTTTCTTCGTTCCGGCGGTGTAAACAACCTGGCCACCCTGATCAGTTCTCAGACGAAGGCTCATCCAGGTATTCGCTCCCTGACACCTATGGGTGGCAGTAACCTGTTCCAGACTGCCAACAACCCTGTCATGTGGCTCACTAATGACGGGAGCTTCGTACTCAGCAAGGACCACCCACGTGCAGCGGTGCGGACTCTGGCTGAACACCTGGACTCGCTCAAAGAAAGTTACCCGGCTGGTTTCGAGCTTAAGGTTAAATCCGCTGACCAGGTAGGTAGCAACTACCTCGCCCTCGGCGATAACGAAGTAGTGACCTTCGAAGAACTTCGCGGCGAACCAGTAATGTTCAAGCGCGACGAAGCCGGCAAGTGGGTTGGGTTCAATCGTGCCACCGCTGAGTGGGAAGAAGTAGTGCTACACATCGGTGTCGATGGCCAGTTCCGAATCGAAACTGCTGATCTGATCCACGTAACAGTTACGGACCACAACGGCGAAGAAGTTGTCCTGCACATGGACAGCGAGGGTTGGATCCACGAAGTGGAAGGTTTCGACCGCGACAACGAGGAACGTGTTCAACTCTCTTCGTTCGAACTGTCGGACGACAATCCGATCTTCCAGTACCTGGCCCCGCATAACTGGGAACGCAAGGCACCGGTAACTGCTCCGAAAGAGTTCAACGTAGTCGGCGCTGGTTCGTTGGCGCCTAATGGTGGCTTGGGCTGCTAATTGCGCAACGGGGGAGGTAACACTCCCCTTTCAAAACTAATAAAGGAAAGGATCCTAATGATTAACGTAGTAAACCCAAAGATCGCTAACGGTCGCACCATGTTCATTAACAAGGATAGCGGCACCCCAGTGATCTCGCGTAAGGGTGGTGTTGTTTCTGTACGTCCTGGTTTGGGTAGCATTACCTTCTACGTAGCTCAGCGTATCAAAGACGTGGGTATGCTGATCATGATGTCCGATGGTAAAGCCAGTCGCTTCTACTTGTTCACTGGTATGTATCGCGGGACTGTAACGTCCGAGCACCATTGCGTCAGTGTTAGCGATGCCCGTGATGTGTTGATGGACGTCCTGGAAGAACCACGCACGCAAGGTATTGGTGATTTCAAACGCCGTATCTGGAACTGGCTGGTTAGCGAAGTAAACAATTAACTAATATCGTACTGCTGCACTCTAATTTGGAGTTTTCACATGTTGATCAAAGCCTTTGAACTCAAGAACGAATTCCCTTTCGATATGGAAGAGGGAACTGTGTACCTGGACCGCGATCGTCTTATTCCGACTACCATGAACCGTACGGCTGCTATTAAAGCCGGGTGTCATGTAGTCAAACCTGGTATCGGTGATGACATCCGTCTGTTCGGTGTCACCCACGGGCGTCAAATGCAAATGGTAGTATTTAGTTCGGCAACGGCCACACGATACTACTGGTTTACGCGTAAACGTCGTTACAGCTACAAGGTACCGGCTGGCAGTAGTGATCTGGGTGAAGCCTGGAACCACCTGTTCAAGTCGTTTATGCTGGATGGGCGGGCTAGTACGTTGCTGATGTATGACGTACTGAAACAGTTCGTGCTGGAGTACCTGCGAACGCTTAAAGACGTCGAGTTCGAATACGATCTGAGTGGTAAGTGGTGCAACGACCTGGTGCACATTAAAGTGCGTAAAGAGGCGTGGTTTACCAAACAGGTGTACGTAGTGGTAGATGGTAAGACTCGCCTGTGTGGTTTTGATAAACACCCATTGCTGGAAATGGGTTTGTAACTAACGTCGGGGTAGGGTGACCTACCCCATTTCACTCTAGGGTAATTGTTATGTCCGATAAGAAGATTCCACCGATGCCTGTTTTCAGACCACATCCTAACGCAATTGATCTGATGGCGTATTACAAGGAAGTGATGGCAGGCCGTGTTAAGGGGAATATTGCTTTGACTATCGACTCCATCCTCGCGTCCAAGTCCCCTAACCGCGGTTACATGTATGGCTTTGACTCCGCTGGTAAACCCATGTACCGAGATAATGACACCCAATCCCCTGTTACCGAAGAAGGTATCATGGGTGAGCACATGATGCGCACAGCCGGTATTGAATTCGTTGCTGCTAAACCCATACTGGAGGGTAAGCACATGTATGAAGATAATGACATTGATCTGTACTACCCGGAAGCAACATGTGCTTGGGAAAAACGTAAAGCAGAAGCCAATGCCTACATGTTCGATCTCCAGCGTAAAGGCGTCTTCGTGGTAATAAATGAGGATGGTAACCCTGTGTGCTATCCTTCCGGTAGTTGCGGGCGTTGCATTAGCTGTATTGTTAAACGCGACTTGATGTTGAGTGGTGTTCTTGGCTCGACCCAGGTTGAGCGTCGGGCGCCTACTATTCCAATTGCTTTGGGTAAACAAATGAGGGGTTTGGGTATGTCTGGTGGTCTGCGTCGTGGTGAGTATTTCAATCATGCTGCGTTTACTACACGCACACCGTATGACCGGCCACGTAGTAACGTTCTGGCTGATGCGCTGACTAGCCTCAAGAACCACAGTCGTATTGGCTTGATCTCCCTGGAAACACCGAGCTTCTTTGACCAGATCCGTGGCATGCGTTATCAACCGTCGTTCTCAGTGTATGACACTGAAGTAGACGTGGATGGTAACGTACACCATTTCGTTAAGGAGTTCAAACATCCTGGTTGGGTAACTACTGGCCGTGCTATTGCTAAGCACAGCAGACACGAGCCTTTGTTGACTATCATTGGTGGCGACGGTTACGTGGGCGGCAAACCAGTTGTGGGTATTTACAACATCCGTTACGACCAACATGAAAACAAGTATTACATGCGTGGTGGTGATTACTACAGTCGTATTGGTCAGTATGGTGCGCGCGGGCAGATCAGCCAATACTCGTACAGCCCAATGTATCTGAAACTACTGCCAAGCCAGCCGCGCGAGCAGTGGGCTGAGGAGGCTATCGACAGCATGATCTACCAGCGCATGTATGGGACCTTGCCTAAGATTTGGAACCCTGGTCGTAAGGAATGGGGTGTGTTGCGCCCTAATGGCGTGCTTCAAGGTACCATGGTGTACTACGAGAAAATGCGTGCTCGCAAACGCTTGCAAGACGCCAACCAACTAGACACTGGGAGAAAGAAACGTGGCCGGTAAATGGATTTACGACAACTGGAACGAATACGTGGGGAAAATCCTGGTTGATGATAACCCCTATGTAGACGTCTGGATGCACCCGCCCAAGATTACATTGATGGAGGACATCCCTGCCAAATACCGTGAACTGGGTTTGTGGGGTGGTTGGCGACACGCTAGCTTTGTTGTTAATCCGGGCCCTAACGCTAATAGTTACATCAGTCGTGTGCCGTTGCCTAAGTTTACCCCGCTGCTCAGCAATGATTTCATTGAAGCGCTACTGGCAGATCCTGTCATTGAGCAAATGCGTTTTGATGCACTTGCTGGCCTTATGGTAGATGAGGTCAACCGACTTTATAACTCCAAGAAAGAAATGCGTCGTTTGGAGAAAGAAGCCGAGAAGGATCCAAAGTGGCCTGTCCCCCATAACGACGAACGGGAAACCTGGGTAGAACAATTGATGTACCAGATGGGGATGAGTCGTAGCACTTACGATCCTTACCACGAGGTAGCGTTCCCTTATGCGAATGTGGGAACTGTCGGGCACGTGGACATTAGTCGACCAGGGTTTATCCAGTTCACCGGTCGTCTTAACTACAAAGACATGGCGGTGCATGACGCACTAACTAGTTTTAAACAGATGCTTGATCACGCGACTGTTGAACAGTATGTGCATAGCGCTCGTGGGCCTCAGAATATCGAGGAATACCAGGAGTGGGCGCGTGATTGGTTAGAAGCGAATGATCCAGCAAAACAACGCCCAACTATTGGTGGGTTGTTCTTTGGTAAATCTAAATAGGTAATCGTTATGAGTAATAATGATTCCGTGGTGCTACGGACAATGCGTCACATGGCTTGGGAGCGGGCTAAGGGTGAGTTGCGTTCTATGCTCACCACTTTCCAGAGTGATGGTAACCCTGGTTTGTCCGAGGAGTTCACTAGTCTGAACGAGGCGGTAGAGGAATTTATCAAGCACGTTGAAGACGAGGGTTTGCATGAATAAACCTTTGGCCTACAAAACAACCAAGGCTAAGCCTGGTATCCAGGATCTGTTCCACATCTCCTTCAAGAACCATACGTACCAGGGGATGTGGCATCCAGATAACCCGGCTGGCTTTGAGGAGTCGCAAGAGTCGGCTCCAGGGGTGGTAGGGGATCAGTCGTTCCCTTACCCTGAACCTAACCTCCCACGCATCTCGGTAGGTCCTACGATCGACCAGTGCTTTCGTGGGGTGTTCCCTAATGTCTCCAAGTTGTTCGAGGAGAAAAACTATCCGTACATGGAGTACTCTGTATTCCAGCCTAAGTTTAAAGGCACTGAGCGCATGATACTCCCTAGTGAGTTGACGTCGCAACGGATAGTGTGGGATGCATGTGTAACAGAAGAGCACTGTATCCTCGACTCAGTCTGGATGCAGTTTACTGGACGAGTGAGGATCTTCAATACCAATGCTTCTCCAACTATGTTTGTCCATCCATTCGGTGATCCAAAGAACCCGTTGGAAAGTGTCGGACCTGCTGTCATCCGGTACGAGTGGATCGCCCGCAAGTAACAACAATAGTGCCTTTGAATCCATTATCCAACATCCACGAGATATGACCGTACCAGAATTCGTGGATCATCTCTCAGAACTTAGTAAAAGGAATAAAGATATGCCAATACGTGACGGTATCAACGACGAACGTGGTGCACACAGCGAAGAACGCCGTGACCCAGAACAACGTGATCCGCTGGCCAAGCCACTCGGCGCAACCCGCAAAGTGCAAAACCCCCAGTGGTGTGAGCCCGAGACTGCATACATCATCGGTCTCGGTGAGCAGGTCGAACATAACACCGACCTGCGTGACTTCACTAACGCCGAGATCGCTGCAGAACTCGCCAAGATTGCTTCCTACGGCGTAGGCGAAAGCTCGCGGGCAGCTGCTATGTTGCGTGTTGCGGCGATGCGTCTGACCAAGGCCAACGTGGAAGTCTCTAACTGGAAGGAATTCGTTCCAGCCGACAAACTCAACAAGTCGGAACTGATCGACTTCCAGGTACTCCACACTGGCGCAATCGTGACCTATTACGTGGAAGACCGTGAGACTCGGCAGATCAATGTCTACACTGCTGATCAATCCGGTCGTTTGCTGGAACAACGTGTGATGTCACCAAGTTCTTCGGAAGAGTACGTCCACAACATGCAAGCGTACGCTCACATCCACCGTGGTCGTCGTTAACTTGTAGATAAAGTTGGATCTACATTACTAAGGTGTAACGCTAGTTAATTTTATCGTTACTGGGTTTTAATAAGTATGAGGAAGTCCACCAAAACACTTCCTCACTCTTACTTCCATAACAAACCGTATTCGGTTAACCAAGAAGGTAATTGTCATGACTCAAGCATCGATCGTCGCCCGTGCAGTTTCGAAGAAGTCCCTGGTAGTTAAAGTTGACACCACCGCCAACGAAGCCCGTCTGGCTGAACTCGGTTTCGACCGCGAGTTCCAACGCGCCAAGCAAGAGCGCCTGGTCACCTTGGACATCCGCAACTACAAGGCGACGTCCAAAGACGAAGCTGGCTACGGCAACTGGACCGATCTCCGCATCGAAGGCGAGATCGTTTCTTTCGGTGCGCTCGAATCCAAGGACAAGGAGTTCGCTCTGATTTTCCTGGCCACTCGTCGCTCCATTCACTTCACCGTGGTCAACGGCAAGAAAGTCTGGTCCTTCGTTATCGACGGCACCGGTACCGACGCCTGTGACGTGATCCGCACCATGTTCAACAACGCTCTGGTGCGCGGCCCGCGCGTCTACGATAAGAACGCTACCATCGTTGCCGACTTCTGGCAGCACGTCCTGACCGCTGTATACCCGGAACCGACCGTCATCGAGATCGGCCTGTACAACAAGGACCAGCAGTACGTTTCTTCCCGCGTGTACTTCGACCCGACCCGTCCGCACGACCTGACCCTGTCGGCCGGTGGCCTGTGCTACCACTACGATCTGAACGTGTTCCCACGCGAGTCGATCAACAAGGGCCTGGGTGCCTGGTCGGCTGAACAACGCAAACGTCAGACCTCCAGCGGTGTGGTATCCATCGGTAGCCTGCTGGTAAAGAAGGGCAACAAGGACAAGGAAAAACGTCCGGCACGCGTTGACATCGCTTCGCTGGGTCTGAAACCCCTGTCCGAGCAACTGGTGATCCACGAGCGCACCCCGGCCGAGAAAGCTGGTGACGCGAAACGTGCCGCTGCACAAGCTGCCAAGGCTGCACCGAAAGCTGCCGCGCCGGCTGCACAGAAGGCCAAGAAAAAGGCCTAAGCTGTAATACTCGGTAAGTACCCTACCAGCCCAGGCTGGTAGGGTACTAATCTTTCACTCTATTTTGGAATTTGATTATGTCTCAAGATCGTACTGTTGTAGATTTGAAGTGGCTGGCTGAGGGCGAGGAAGATCCACATCCTCGTTATGTAGAAATTGGTCGTGACGACCTGGCTGGCGCTCATCTACTGAGCGACGACGAACTGGCCTACAGTCTGTCCATGATGTCGACCATCAGCGACGAGCAAGACGCCGCACGGATGGTATACTCGCATCGCAACGGCGGTGACTACATCCACAAGAGTTTGCTGGGTGAAATAGCCAAGGATCGTATCCGTTGGCTGTCGCGCCGCATCGCGGTACTGGAAGGTCGTTACCCTGGGTCGGATAAACCCAAGGGCGCTACCATGGAACAACTCCAGGCTCTCTGCAAAGAGAAAGCGCTGCACCTGGATCTGTCCTACAGTCACCAACATGCTGGCTGGGTATCCCAGTGGGTAGATGGTGTGTACACATTGCCTGCTCTGGTGGATGCTGTTATCGAAGCCATCCAGGCTGCGCATCCGGATACCATCATCCGTGCAGACGAACCGTTGTATGTCCCACGCGAACCAATCGACTCGCCGGAGATGCTCCAGGAGTACATCGCTGAGGCTCGTTTACAGCAACAAATTCCTTTGCTGGTAGGTTGGCTTGGCATCACCGAGAAAACCACCCACAAAGAGCTCGTAGAGGCCCTGGCACTGCATAACGTCAAGGTCGATGCAATGAAGGTCGGTCTGGTAGTCGGTTTCTCCACCAAGGGCCAATTCGGCAAGCGCTGGCAGGTATATGTGTCACTGATGCGGGATCTGCTTAAACAGGGTATCTACATCCCGTTCTACGACGACGCCTACGTGGTGGATCCAAAAGGCTTGGTGCACATCAAGTCATCCAAGTACCACGGCGCTGGTCGACAGTACAAGGTCCGTATCCGCATCGAGCCTGGCCAGAAGGGTCCACAGAATACTGTTCTACCAGCTGCGGTGGTGGATGCCACACACCGGATCCAGGACCAGTTCTTCCATGAGCCGACCCCGGTACCTGCCGAAAACCTGGATCTCAAGAAGGAAGCCATCGAAGCCATGGCTGAAGACATCTACGACAGCTGGTCCAGCAAGGATGGCTGGACTCCTTGGGTAGCTGGCGGTAACTCCGATATGCAGGTTGAAGCACGTCGCGAGGCCGCCAAACTGATCGGTGGTTAAATGCCAATCCCACGTATCAAGATAACCAAGAACGAGGAGGTCCTGGCACTTACGCTGGGTATCCTCAGACTTGGGCCGTTGTATCTGAAATACGACTACCTGGATGCCCAAGTGTGTTTTGACTGGGCTGAAGACCGGAAGTCGGTGACGTTGTCTTACTACCATAGTGGCGTGCTCTGCTACAAGGTGGAAGGACGTCCTTATAAGGAAGACGATCTTATCCAGATGCGCTTAACGTTGTTGGAGATCCCGGAGTTAACCGAAGATCAAAAATTACTATTGAGCCGCAAAACGATAATCACCGACTTCTATAACCTGCTGGGTGTTATTTGCCGTAAGGTCTACATGAATAACGGCGATCTGTCTGACACTCCTACCAGCGTAGTACGTACGTTCTAAAGGTAACCTACTGCACCCATTGGGTGCAGTAGGTACTTAACCTATTTTGTTTTTAAGTAATTTACCACAGTGTGTTATATAACTTACTTGCGTTTTAAATTTTGGGAGATCTCAGGCCTATATTACTTGGGTGTATAGACAGTAAGTCATTTGGCTTACTAACTACATTAGGAGTAACACCATGGAACTGCGCAATATTTCCAAGAAAGACTTCAAAGCCATTTTCGGTAAAGAAGGTTACGATCTGGTGAAAGGGTATGATGTTAATGTACTCGTCGTTGAAGCTGGGTTTATGCCGGAGCTGGATGCAACTGGTTATGCCGGTGGCGTTACTGGTTATGATTTCAAAGATGGTAAGGGTCCAGTACTGACTCTGATCATCAACCCTAGCGCGATTTACGCTACCATGAATGACTTGGAGCGTGCTTCGGACATGCGTTTCACTATTCTCCGTAGTTACTTGGTACACGAGCTGACTCACGTCAAGCAGTACCTTGACGGACGACTGTCTGCTATTGGCGACCAGGTCTATTGGGAAGGTGAACCTGTTGCACCACAAACCACCATAAGCGAAGCTTACGCGACTACCCCTTGGGAGATCGAAGCTTACGGTGCTCAGGCTGCTTACGTTAACGGTAGTACACAGGAAGAGGGTGTTGCTTTCTTCCTGGAGACTATCAAAGAGCGTTTCAAACAAGCAGCTTAATGTATTAATTCTCATTGGGTAAAAGGAATAAGGCAATGGCCAACGCAACTGGTTTCCGCGCTACTAAGACTTTCAACTGCCTGGCAGAGTCCGACTACTGTGAGCACTGCTCCGCTGAGGACCTGTCCAAGGCTGTAGGGTATTTCTACGAGAACGACAGTCACGGTCCCGTAGGTCGTTATATCGTTTGTGCTGAGTGTCGTCAGGAGGGTGAAGAGGCTGAGGGTAATCAGCCTACCTGCTGTCACGACTGCAAGCTTACGGTGTTGGTTAAAGACACTATTGCTTGGAAGTGGTATGACTTCTACGCCGCGCAAGGTGATGAACCAGTAATCATCTGCAAAGCGTGTGCAGTCTTGCCTACGCACATCAAACGTGTGGAAAGGGATAATGCCGATTACGTTGCCGAGTTCGGCCATCAGGAGGATGAAGCCTATTACGGTGATCCTGCTGATGAGCACGACGAAGACGATATCGACCCATCCATGTTTGACGAAGAAGAATAAGGACCTACGACAATGACTATCGAAATCCAAACCCCAAGCCGTCGTGTTAAAGCTGTAATGATGCGTGCCCAATCTAAAGATCCAGTCATGGTGCGTACTTACAGTTACATGGACACCGCGATGCCGCGTATGTTGCAGCTGGCTATGACCTACTGCAACGAAGGTGATTTCATTGAATTCAGCAGTATCGAATTCGGGTGGCAGTTGGGCATCATGCGTATGCGCAAGGGTGGACAGATCTCTGTAGAGATTAGCGACATGGTTCGCAATAGTCCATCGCTGCTCAAGCTGATGTCGGAAGACCCGCAGTTCTATTCCCGTTACGTGTAAGGAAAATAACATGAGTAAGTCTCAAAAGCAGTACGAAGCAGAATACGCCGACCTCGAAGTTAAAGAGCGGGCGCTGGAAATCCGTTTGGCTGATGAGGAAGAAGAACGTCACTCTCTCTATCGCGCCAAGAAAGACACTGCCGATATCTGGAAACAGATCCGTCAGACCGAGTCGGAACTCCGCGCGGTACGCCGCGACATGGTAGTAGTCTCTGACGAGGCTGGTTGGAATGAAGAAGAAGACGATGACGAGCTGTTCTATACAGAGCAGAGCGAGGGTAAGTGCAGTGACTCCAACTGAACAATTCGTTAACTTCCTGATTAAAAGCAAACCATCTGTCGATGCAGCGGATAACGTAATCGCTGACTCAGTCGGCATGATGGAAGCAGTCTTAGCGGGTCTCCGGATCGAACGTCCAGAGACCACTGCTGAGGAAGTGGTGGGTTACCTACGTCGCGTTGACTTCCGCACAGCTATGGCGATGATTGCTGCTACGCATGCTGCTGAACTGCTAAAAGAGATAGCGAAGGAATACGTTGAGCTGAAAACCAAAGCTACCCGTAAACCTAAGTTCTACCAGCGTTGGTGGTGGGCTGTAAAACGTAAATTGCATTAATAGGTCTAGTACCCTACTCCCATTGGGAGTAGGGTACTATTCCGTCTTTCTTTTTTGTTTCAACCCGGGGGTGGGTTTTGCAACGCGGCTACTTGATCCGTCAGGTCCTGGATTTGCTGCAACGCAGCACCCAAGTCTGTCTGCAAAGTAGCGATGGTGCTTTGAGCCTCTTGCAACTGGGCTGTAAGTGCCTTGATGTCACCCCCAACCACCTCGGCCAACGCCAGTGCATTTGCGCTGGCGCTCACTTACTTACTCCGCAGCTTTGGCGGCGTTGTAGGCGGCAACCAAGTCAGCGTCGGCGTCGCCGATGGCTTGGTCGATCGCGTTGACCTGACCGGACAGGGCGGTCAATTCGACGTTGCTTGCAGCCCCGATGTTGCCAAGAGCGAAATCACGTTGCTCGGGGGTCAGGACCTGAGGCTGGTCGAAGCGCACGGCATTGCCGATCAGAGCAGTCAGAGCCGCAACGGCATCGTCCTGGCCAACCAGGAGGTCTTGCAGTTCCTTGAAGGTGTCATATGCACCACCGGCACCGTCCAGGAGTTCGTTCTTGACAGCGGTCTTGGCAGCTTCGATGCTGTCGAACACCTTGTCAGCCGACCAGACGACGTCTACGTCACCGTTACCGGCAGCGTCGTCGATCTGAGCGCCACCAGCCTGGACCAGGCCGTGGATTTCAGCCAGGGCGGCAGCCAGGCTGGTCTTGTTGGTGGTTGGAAGGGAAGCCAGGTCACCTTGGGCGGCGGTCAGGGCTTTGACGTCGGCACCGAGTGCCTGGGCGAGCAGAATCAGATTTGCAGAAATGGACATGGTATTTACCCTTGTTTAGCTGTTTGATAGGCAGTTAGTAAATCAAGGTCATTGAGTTCGTCGATGCCTTCTCCAGGTTTACCCTGAAGTGACTCCGATACGACCCATTCCGACAGATTCCATACAGCAATGGTAGGACCTACAAAGTAAGCACTACCATCCGGAAGAGCGGCGGTATCAATACCAGCTAAGGCTTCTTGGTCAGGCAATGTCCCAATAAAATGGATGCCCTTACCGCCTGATCCTAACTGTAGCCGTTCCAACCATTCCTTCAGATACGCGGTGCGATCCGCAAGTACCTGAATGGGCTTGTTGGCCTTTGCACTGGACATGGGGAGACGTAGCACGACATGAGGTACATCCTCAAATCGCGGTTCGTCTTTTAACAATCGCATCATACATTACCCTCCTTTATTGCCTTGTTTAAATCATAACAACACCAACTCCAACACCGGTCGCCATAGGCCGTTAGTTGTTCGTGTGCTACCACTGCTAGGTGTGGCTGGCGTGGTAACAGAAAGGTAAGCAGGACCAACAACATTGAACTCAACAAATGGAGCAAACCCTGCGGGGAATGGCACAGGACTGATCTCTGCCAAGTCAAGTGCAGGGGCAGGGTTAAACACACCGAATGCGGAACCCAGGGTCAAATACCACTCACTGTCGAACACCTGTCGTGCAGCATACGAGTAGTCTGGAGTATTCTGGCAGCGGGGCAAGCGGACAATGAAACTGTGTTCACCCTTGGTAATGACACGTTTCTGGTTGACTGGGGTAAGTCCGTGACCAGTAGCGGGGCCGTTACCATCTACTCCATACATAACACCTGCCGAGTACAACGTGTTCCAACTCAAGTTAGATGCTACGTACCGCTCAGGATAAAACAGGATCTTGCCGTTAAGTATGAATTTGTGCCAGGCATGTGTAATGTTGTACAAAGACCCGATGCCTAACCAGCTGACCAACTCTTGGTTAGTAAGGAAGTCTGTACTGGTTACAGACCCAAAGTAACCACGACTCCAGTCACCCGTCAGCAGTTCCTGAGGACCGGGGCCAGTATAGGGCATATTGATTGCCATGGTCGGGTAGCCGTAAACGATTTCCGTACCTATTTTTACAGCAACCCAGTACCAGTAGTACTTGTTGAGCGCTGCTGTGTCGTCCGTCCACGTGGTAGCACCGTCGGTGATAGTAGCTACTTTGTTGGTGGGGATTTCGTTGGCAGTGGGTTTAACTTCCGACCGATAGATCTGGACCTCGTCAAACGATATGTTTGGGTTGGTCCACTTTAAAGTGTTGCTCATGTTTTAAATCTCCACTGTCAACTGTGGTACCATTTCCAAGATAGGGGTCCAAGATACGGCAGTAGCCCAAGATACCGGGTTACCAATCGCTTCAAGTTCTACTCCAGAAGTAGCACCAGTTGAAGGAGTACCCTGTAGTGTGCCTGTGGTGCCGAACATGGTGCAAGTCGCTGTTTGGCGACCAGCGTTCTGCTGGCCAGGCACTACATAATACTCGGTGTTAGGTGTTCGTTGGGATGAAGGCACAAAACCACGCACGCCTGGATAGATGAGGTCCGAGACTTCACTGTAACGACGAACCGCTGGGGTTTGCCCTGTCGGAATGGCGCGACTGGGATTATTACGGTCATCCGAAGCAGTGGGCAATCGGACAATGAATTTATCATAGCCGCGTTCGATGGTACGCAGCTGGTTAACGTTACCAGCAGTACCCAAACCAGGATTCCAAGGACCGGGGTTGTCCATGCCGTGCACCAAACCAGCCTGGTAAAGCTGTATCACAGTAACAGTATTGGCGAGTGGTTGGGCTGGTACGAAACAGATCTTACCGCGTCGTATCCATTTATGCCAGGTTGGGACAGGGTTGGAAGGCGGCGAGTTTAAAGTAGTCTGTGCCAGCGCCGCTACTTCAGAAGCACTGAAAAAATCAATAGAGTCCACGATACCAAAGTAACCGTAATCACTGTTACCCCAGATCAAATCGCGCGGGCCAGGGCCGTTGTTGAAATCAGCAAACACCTTCCGGGGCAAGGAATAACTACGCACGTTACCATCAGTGGTCTCGATGGTGTAGTAATACGTCTTTCGACGAACTGCTGTGGTATCAGTCCATTCAGTCGCCGTCCCAACCAACGTCGCTATGGGATCACCCAACTGCTCGTTAGGGACTTGGGTTTCGTTGCGGTAGATCTTTATGGTCACCGGAGTAGTGTTCCGGTTAACCCACTTAAGTTTAATGTCCATGAGGATTCCTTAACTGTACGTAACCGAGACCGAATGAACAGGCTCCGGTCCAACACTAACAACACTTGGGTTACGGATAGCCCGTAGACCAACGTTCTGGATTACCTCAGTTATTACCACAGGTTCCAGTATGAGTGCGTTACGCGATTCGACGTCTACCGCCGGTTGAATGATCACTTCGGTGGAAGGTACCAATTCCAATACAGGGAGCCACGCATAACTGTTAGTAGCTTTGGTATACGGGCTAACCCCTATTGACGAACTCGCCGCCAAAAAGTTGAGATTATTACTACCCACAGTTTGTTTAGCTACCCCAGTTACTCCGTTGAACAAATCACCAGCGTCAAGCACCTTCCATTTAGGACCAGGGTAATTTATCGGGGCACTGGATCTTAGGGAGTTCACCATGCACCCCAATTCAGACAAGTTGATATCAATTTGAGGTTGGGTGGTGGGGTTCCCCCAGTTAAAGCTTCCCGATAAGGCAGTAGGATCTGATTTATCTGATGCAAACACACGGACCCTGAAAGTACTACCTTTAGCACTCACCAATCGCTGTTGGTTAACGGGACCGTTAACTGATTGGAACGCACCGTTGTTATCAACACCATGGATTAAGCCGTTGTCATACAGCATGTTCCACCCGATACTGCTGGCAATATATTTCCGGGGGAAGAAGATGACTTTCTTGTTGTAAATGGCTTTAACCCATTCGTTATTAATTGAGTTCTGCGCATTACCTAAAAAGAACTTCAATTGCCGACGGAGTTCACTGTAGTCCATGAACTCGTCAACAGTAAGGGTACCGAAGTACCCCAGTTCCTCGTTACCATAAACGAGGGTCTTCTCTCCGGGACCGGAGTCGGGGAAGTAGGTTTTACCTTTTGCCCCACCTCCTGCTAATAGTTCAATCACGTTTGTTAACTCCTTTTGATATCGTAGGAGAAAAACTTACTAAGGATACCAGCAGCAGCCTGTCCTCCGTGCACCCAAATTTTGTCATCGTACACAACAGCACATGTCGCGCTAATACCAGATTCTAAATCCTTGAGGCGTTCCCAACCCATTGCGCCTAAGTCGAAAACATAAACTTCTTTGGACCGACCATTTACTGCATCAGTTCCACCACCAACAATTATTCGATTACCTAGACTACCGCTGAACGTTTGTGCACGACTCTGTCCACTTGGATGCATAGGTCCTTGTGACCAGACTTTGGTAATGAAGTCGTAAGTCCACATATACGGGGTCCCAGCCAATGTTCCGTTACCCCCATAAACCCAGAATTTATTACCAACAACACCGCCAGCTGCATACATCGAGGTGAAAGGTATATTTGGTAATATTGTCCATTTATCTGTGGCAGGATCCCATTCAACGAAAGTTTGTCTAGTCCTCGTGACACCGTTTACGGTTGTTCCATCTCCGCCAATCTGATAAAACTTACCATTGTACCAACCAGAAACATATCCGTAGCAAACCCATTCAGGGGCTGTTCCTAAAGAGCGCCAAGCGTTTCCTGTTAACGCATATGCTTCTTTACGGTTACTCAACCCAACTGGTCGAATGTCACCATTAACCGCAATCAAAGCAGAATAACGCAACCCAGTAGTAGGTAACGGTGCCAGCACGGCCCATTGTTTGGTAAGGAAATTATATTTTTGGAAAGTGGTTGGGTAGGCCCCGCTGCCGTTGAGACCGCCCGCCATAAACATTTCATCCCCCACAGCTAATAAACTGTGGCCGTAGCGTTCTGGTTCCGTTGGGGCCGATGTCCAGACCAACTGTTCGCCACTTTCTTGGGAACCACCCCCTACTTTGTTGCGGTGATTCAATAATTCAATCATGTCAGCACCCCAGCCTTATGCAGCCAAAGAGTAGACTGGTTTTGGCTTAGTTGGTTTCTTGATCAGTCGGTTTAAGTTAACCCCAAACATAATAAACTTCTTCTTCCATGGAGTTACTTCCAACACGTCCATGGACTCTTTCAGAATCTCATCGATCACCGCACGGGTAACTGGCACCTGGTGTTCTACACCGTCACGCATTTCAATGATGTAGTACGTGGTGCACAGCTTGTCATGCAAAGTAGTACACTGGGTATACTCTTCAATTGGCGGGAGTAACCACCAGAATATCCGTGGGATAGTTGCGCCGTCAGTAATAAACCCGGTCTCCACGTCTACCCAGCGGTTAGAGTTCTCCGATCCAATGTAGTAGCGGTACCCAGGTAGAGCAGCATACAACGCTTTCCCTACTGCGTGGCTAAGACTCCGCTGGTAAACCAACTGTTCTTCTGCACTGAAACGCGTGAATGTGCTCATACTCATTTATCCTAGAAAGGGGTTGGGGTGTAGTTGTCACTATAACGAGCAAACAGGCTGAACCGTGCTTTACCACGTTTAGCTGGCATGGTAATGGCGTTTGCACCGTAACCACCCAGTCTAATATACTTAACTGCAGTCAGGGAAGCGTTAGAAGCAAACGAGGCGGCAGTGTAGTTCGAACTTGTTCCGTTGGCTAATATCTCTTTCACGCCATCGACGTACAGAGAGATCTGTCCAGCAACCGAAACCAAGGCGTAGTTTTTCAGTACCCCGTTAACAGCTGATTTAGTAAACCGACTGTTCCAGACTACTGCTGCCGTAGCCATGTTGCCACCTAACTGGAAGCGTTCGCCATACCCAGAGTTACCATAGCGTGCGCAAACAGCTTCTAAACCTGCCGTAGATAACAAGGCAGTATCCGCTACGTAGCCTGCCAGCACACTAGCCTCGTTACGAGAAGACCATTCAAGAGTCCAGTCACGTGCCGACAAATCAAGCGGTTGATCAAACTCCCAGGTAATGTTGTCCAAGTTACCAAGCGGCAAGGACACCGTTACATCACCAATGGATGGCGGCTCTTCTCGAATGACGCCGGAAGTAACGTTAGCTTTCCCGCTAAGAGAAACCCCGCTGCTACCTGGATCAAAAGTAAAGGAATCATTCCAGTTACTTGAGATGGGCTCAACGTTAGGGTCCCCCTCGACGACTAAGGTCATCCGGAAGTGTTGGTTGTAACCGCTAGCATCTGCCTTAGTAAGGCTCAGCAAACTGGTGTAGTTAGTACCACCAGTATAACCACGAATTGCCGCGAAGGTAGGAGCAGAGCCGCGAGTACCAGGGCCCATATGAACAATGTTCATGTTAAGCTGTGCCGCGGTATACCGTCCCCACTGACCACTTCCCTGGAACGCAACGTTCACCATCAACCGACCCAGCAGATCAGAGTACTCGTTATCCGAAGCAACTGGGTCACCGTTTTCAAACGGGTCAGCCGACATAGTCGTGGCGCGAGGGATCAACTTGAATACTTTGTTCTCGCTATTCCAGGTCAGTGGTTTGTACTGATTTACTGGAGTAGCTGCTGGGTACTTGCCGTTGTCGTTGGTCCCGTAAATACCGCCAGCCGCATACAGGTTGTTCCAAGTCAGCCCAGAACAGTAAGTGTTTTTCCCAATAAAGATAACCTTACCTTTATAGAAGAACTTTAACCACCCTTGGTCCGCACGAGTAGTACCTGTCGCATGACCCAAGTGAGTTTTCAATTGGGCATTGGTCACCATCTCCGAAGCAGCTACTTCACCGAAGAAGCCTAACTGTTCATTACCAAATGCCAACGTCTTGCTACCAGGTCCAGAACCAGGGTAGTACTTGGTAGGACCTACCAGCTCTAACACCGGGCGCCAGCCGTAATGATCTTGTGCAGCTGAGGCAGCCCCATCGGACTTAAGCACGTAGTTAAATACGGATAAGTTGGTATTGCCACGAGCAACCGCGTTACCAGCGTTCTCGACAAGGGCTTCTTGGCACAGGGTCATGCGCCCGGTGGCGGACACTGCAATGCTCAAGTCTGACAAAGGGAATGCCACAAAGTTCGGTGCTAACCCAGGGTTACCTACAGCTACCCGGTGGATTAAACGGTTCCACTCAGAAGGTGCTGCTTCTGGAGGGTTGTTCTGTGACATGGACGTGTTCCAGTCGGTGGGGTCTTTCTCGGCCCCGCGCAACAACCGTACTTTGTAGGTGTTACCCTGAACGCTAATCAAACGTTCGCCGTACATGATCAGCGCTGCTTCTAATTGGTTCCATGACAAACGGTAGCGTAAAGTTTTCTTAGCAACGAGGAGGGTTTCGCCTTCTTGCTTTTTAAACTTCAACCAGCCTGCGTCACTGTTAGAGACCTGTCCGCTAGTTAATCCCAACATTGATGCCAAAGCGACACCATCAATGAAATTAACACTGGTAACTTCGCCTAAATACTGATCACCCGGCCAAGGGTAGATATCACTTTTCCGTGGTAGTAATGCTTCAATCATACAAAAACCCTCTAAGGAGCTAGGTGGGCACCCACCTAGCTCCTTATTTTTGGTACGGAGTGATGGGCTATTTCAGTTCAAACATCTCGGCAGGGATCTCCGGGAATGCTTCTTTACTGGTCGCTGCTTTAGTAGCGTCTTTCAGGTCCCAGTACTTGCGCATGCCTTCTTGAACATGGATGTTAGCCAGGTTCGACACGCGCACTACTTCTTCCGCATCCAGGGTTACCCCTACGTCTTCGTATACACGGAAGTCCACACTGAACGGAGTAGCTTCTTCGAGTGCTTCCTTAGCCAGTACACGCAGAGCAGTAATGAAAGTCAGATCCTTATTACGAATCTGAACGTAGTAAAGATCAGTACCGCCGTTGAACAGGCAAGGAAACCCTTTTTCGAAATTGGTAATCCGGAACTGTTCAATGTTGGACAGGTGTTGGGCGCGCTCGCTGGATAGCTGCGCACTTACTTCCATCTCGTCGAAGGCACGCACGATGTAAGTACGACGCCATTCGTCATCTACCAGTTCAGGGGCACCCTCGATGACAACGTCACCTGCTGGAACTGGAGTGTCAACCACCACATGGTAGCCGAACTCTTCCAACAGATCAGATTCGGTTTGTTCACCGAACGAACCAACCAAACGGGAACCCATCTGCCCCAGGAACACCGGGTACTCACCGGTCGCTACGCAGATCAGGCGGGTGTTTGCAGTTACAATGGTCATAGAAACCTCTTGTGTTAAGGCGGGGGTAGGGTTACTACCCCCAACCTACTTAGTTGAGCAGACCAGGACCTTTGGAACCGATCCAGACTTCGCCATCCCAGGTGAACAGGATGAGGTTCTTGGTACCAGTCAAGCTAGGGATGGTGTTCTGATCCCACTTGATGTTGGTACCACCGTAGCTGATTGCACCAGCCACACCCACTACTTCCAACACCACGCACATGCCACGAGTGGCACCGTGGTTGTTGATGCTAACGACTTTGGCCGTGGCACCGGAGTTATCCAGTTTCACGAACTGTTCCTTTGCAGGATCGATGGTCAGCGTAGCGTTGGCCGTTTTGATCAGCAAGTCGTAGCGGTCGAAGGACTTCCACTCACCAGCGATTTGCACAAACTGCAGACCAGCAGTGGCGGGAGGCAGCAGGAACTTGACCCAGGTTTTATCGCTTGGCTTACGCAAGTAAGTGGCGTTGGCTTCTGGATCAGCTGGATCGGCTACCCCAGTAGGGAACACGATTTCACGCCATTCTGGTTTCTGCGAACCAACTGGGAAAATACGCACATACTGCTTGTCGTCTTTCAACGTCAGGTCAGCAATCGACTCAGGGAAAACGATTTCCTTGTAGGTCGGTTCATCAGCACCGATCTCCCACACACGGACGTATTGCTTACCGTCAGCGGTTGGTACATCTGGGAACTCAGGGAAGGCAATCAGTACCCACTCGGTTTCGTCTTCAGAACCTTCTTTCAATTGGCGAGCATACAGACCACCAGCCACAGGCCCTTCTACTTCTTCGACGTCTGGGCGAACCCACTCAGAACCATAACGCAACACCTTACCTTGCGACAACAGCGGCGAGTTAACGTCACCAGCCACCAAGGTGTTCCAGAACACCCAGCCAGAAGCAGCAGTTTTGTACCAGACCTTCAGGTTCTTGGTAACAGCCCAGTCACCCACACGACCATTGAAGGCGTTGGATGGTTCGTCCTGGCCCTCTGGGAGAATCAGCCACTGACTACCTTTCTCACCCTTATCACCTTGCTTACCTGGAAGACCTTCACCGGTGTCACCTTTCTCACCACGCAGACCGGCCGGACCAGTGTTCTGCCAGGAGTTGGTGTCAACGTTCCAGATAACCAGGTCACGGCCTTCGGCAGTAACGATCAGGTAAGCGTCACCACGAACACCGGTTGGGTGTGCAGCAGTCAGTTCACCCATGGTGTTGTAGAGACCCAGGATAGGCATCAGGGCACCAGGGGTACCTTGTTTACCTTCCGGACCTTCTTCACCAATCATGTCGATCGGATCAGACCACTGGTCATCCACCTTGACGTAAGCCAGTTTGGTGTCAGCAGTAAACCACATGTCACCTTCTTCCACTTCTCCAAGTGGAGGCAGGTCTGCTACCGTAGCAACAGTACCACGTGGTTTCAGGGCAGGGCCCATAGCACCCTTTTCACCAACGGACAGCGCACCAGCTTTCTTCCACTCGTCGTTGACGTTGATCCACATTTGACCGTCTTGGTCCACATAGGACTTACCACGGTTGGATTCATCAGCTACCGGAGGGGTTGGGTTCTCTGGAGTGAGTACTTCAATGATCTCAACGGACTTGCCGTCTTTACCATCGGTACCATCGGTGCCGTTCTCACCATCGGCACCTTTGAAGACACCCATGTTGGCCCATGCGCCCTTGACGAAGGCATACACCGCGTTCTCGTCACGGACACCATAGACGTCCTGGTCTACAGGGTTACCAGGCAGGTCTTCGAAGGTAGCCACCACATCCTTGAGGATAATGTTGGTACCATCTTTACCTACGATACCGTCTTCGCCCTTGAACTTACCGATCTTTTCCCACGCACCGTTGATACGGGTGTAGATGGCGTTCTCTTCGCGTACGGCGTAGGACTGTTGATCCTGTGGATCGGCAATCAGTGCCAGATCAGCCAGGGTTTCAACAGTACCTTTCAGGGTGACGTACTTGGCGTCTTCACCTGGATCACCTTTGTCGCCCTTGATGGACTCACCTGGTTCACCTTTCTCACCCTGGAACTTGCCCAGGAAAGACCAGACACCTTTGATGCGACCGTACAGACTGTTGGTGGTGGTTACCGAGTAAACTTCCTGGTCGTCTGCCACTTCTGGCAGTTCTTCCATGGTAGCCACGGTACCGGTCAGAACGATGTTGATACCGTTAGTGCCGTTGGTACCATTAGTGCCATTGGTGCCGTCGGTCCCTTTGAAGCTACCCAGTTCTTCCCACTTGTCTACAATAAAGCCGTAGATAGTGTTGGTATCACGTACCGAGTAGATGTCTTGGTCTTCTGGATCACCTGGGAGATCAGCAAAGGTGTCAACCGCACCGGTGAGGATCAGGTTACGACCGTCTTTACCAACGATGCCATCCTTACCGTTGAACTTACCAAGGTCAGTCCAGCCCGGGCCTGGTTGGATGAACATCCACAGGTGGTTGGTGTCTTGGGCAACGTAAGCGTCCTGGTCAACAGGATCTGCGATGCCGGCCAGTTCAGCTTCGGTAGCAACAGTGCCTTTAACAGCTACGCTGCGACCGTCTTCACCTGGGTCACCTTTGTCACCTTTGATGCTGTCGCCCTTAGGGCCCGGCTCGGTAGATTTCAGGGTAGCCAAGAAGTCCGACTCAGTGCCTACGTTACCTTGTTGCAGCCAGATCTCGTAGTTGGACTTAGCACGAATGCTGGCCAACCATTCGGTCTCGGTACCAACAAAGCCGTTACGCACGGCTACTTGGTAGGCGTCTTTACCTTCCAGGGACTTCAGGTATTGAGCCTGGGTCTTGCCCTCGTTGCCGGGGACAGTCAACCAGACTTCGTATGCCGAAGCACCTTCTGGACCACGGATACCCAGGCCTTCCCAACGGTTAGGTTGTGGGACCAGGATCCACAGGTCGTTATTCCAAATGTAGGCGTCGCCTACGAAGTTATCTTCTACTTCTGGCAGCGGCACGCCATTAGGCCATACACCCAAGAGGTTCAGGCCGCGCTCACCGCGCAGGGAACCCGAGGAAGCCCACTCAGTACCGTTCCACGCACGCAGAGCGAAGTCTACGAAGTAGCAGGTACCAATCTGCAGATCTTCAGTAGGAATGGCCAGCAGGGTGTCTTCGTCAGGCAGGTAACCTTTCAGGACCAGACCATTGAGCGACAGTGCTTCCAGTTGCTCTTTCAGCCAACGGGTACGAGCATCGAGTGCACGAGCGTGGAAGTTGGAAGCGCCCTTACCGTCGTCGCCACCACGGACGATAACGTCGGTGATAATGGCGGGTAAGTGCTCTTCCCATTTTGCTTCTTCGACGATAGCCGGCAGGTCGCCTGGGACTACGTTTTCGTCATTAAAGGCCATTTAAGGTCTCCTTGGATTAGTAGCGGATGGTACCGTCGTAGCGGAACTGGCCGTTGTAACGAGGGATATCGTCATAGAGACTTTCAGTGGTCTCGATAGCACCAATGATATTAAGGCCGTCAACCGTTACAGCAAAGGTCTCTGGGCTTACTTCGGTGTCGTCATTACCAATTTCATAAAGAGCACCGGCCATGAATACGTCTAGGACGTGTTCTGCCTCTTTCTTGCCCTTCATTACTACGATGTGTGCTTTACCTTCCGTGTCGAGGTATAAACCTTCCGTTTGTTTCGGGAGATCGTCTACCGCGACAGGGGTATTTGCTGTCCATTGCATGACATCATGGATGGCGACATCAGCAGCGTAGAACATTTGGTTCTTACTGGTGAATACACCGGCCTTTTCGATGTCATACGAAACAGCAACTTGCCCCTGTGGTCCTGTGACACGCTTACCGTTAGTGATAACAATATCACCGAGGGTAAGTGTCTGAAACATTTGCACGAGTGCTGGTTTATCGGCGTAGCGTTCGACGTTTACTTCGATAAATTTATCCAGCACCAATTGTTGGTTGGGGATGGCCATAGTGGTTTTCCTGATTGCTGGTCGCCTTAAGGGTTTGGGCATAACATTGCTTAAAAATAGAATTGGTTATTAGGGTTAAAAAATAAAAGTAATATTTAAAAACCGTGTTATAATTCTTTAGACTAATTTTGTCGGGGTAGGGGGTTTTATAGTGAGCTCAGTTGTATCACTCAGGAACAGGTATACGTTAGAACACCGTACAGTGCTATTAAAGGATATTGCTGAGGCACAGTTTGAATACCTTAGATTAGCTAAGGAAGCAGCTGATTGCCCTTGGTGGCGTCCAGGTAAACGCACTTTCTTAATACAGGAGGCTAGCAAGATAATGAGTAACATCAAAAAAGCTATAGCGTTGTACAACAGTCAATACAAACAACCGTTAATCGTAATGGCCAGAATTACGACCGGTTAATTTCTGGAAAGTCTTGGACCTATATTACCTGGATGAATGTAGCAGTAGATCATTTGATCTACTAATCACTTGAGGGTAAGGTAATGACCAACGTAATCAATTTTGCTGATCGTGTAAATGCAATGGCTATGGCTAAAGAAGCCGCACGCGTAGCACGCCGTGATCGGGTTATCGCAGTGTATGAACTGAACTGCGATATCGAAAGGGTTGAGCATCAGATCCAGACTTTCATGGATCTCAGCAAAGAGTTTACCCGTGCGGACGATAAGTTCATTGCGCTGTCCATGGCCAATGACGAACGTCGTAAACTGGCTGAACTCCGTCAACAACTGGCTGCTATGTAATCGAGGTAATCGTAATGGGTAAAGTAGTTAACATCGGTACTGATCTTTCGCTACACAGTGCCAAGAACGAAATGATCACGGTAAGGGATGCACAACGAGCCTACCGTGAAAAGTCCACAAGGGTGCGTAACGAGATCCTTGAACGCCAAATCGAAGCTGCTAAGAAGTCTTGTGCGGCTTTGAAAGCATTTGGTGCTTTGTCCCCTCAGTACGCCGAAGCTCAAGAAGAAGCTCAAAAGGTGGTTGCTGAGGGTAGGGCTATTAACGATGCCTTGCGCGAGGAGTTCCGCGAGTTAATGGCTCATCACGATGATGTGAAAGCCAGGCGCGGTCTGTAGTAAGCTTGGGGACCTTCGGGTCCTCAATTTTTTGTATACAGCTAAGGAGTAGCAGTATGTACCCGGTAATTGATATTAACGAGTCTCTTGAACGTGCCCGTATGGTTAGCCAAGTGATGGCGCTAACTATTTCTGGTAATTCGTATTACGTCCAGTCGACTATGACATCGGACCCTGAGCTCGCAGCTGAGTTGCATAAACAAGGTACTGTTTGTGTAAACAAGGCTAATCAAATTCGTGATGCTTTCTGGACTAAGTTCCCTAAAGCATTTATCTCTCCTACTTGTCCGTGGATGAACCGTCATGGGTAACGTACTGAGTATTTACACGGCGAAGGCCAGGCGTGAAATCAACCGTATCTTGGCAGAGTACGGCGGGCTACCAGGATTCCTTTTACCGGATCTGGTAGAGACCCGGATAATTTCAGTCAAGTATGCTTTGGGTTGCTGGCGCTCTATGCAAGGGGACGCGGTTATCTCCGATGAGTTCCAGTCTATTGTCAGTACTGCTGTAGAAGAAAACGAAGGGATGCTCCAAGCTTTCGAAGACTTGGGTGCAAAGTTCAAACGGGATTACGACAACGAGATCCCTTATACCAACATTTGAGGTGTGTATGGGCCAAGTTGTCCAGATGGATGCTTTTCGTAGGAAGCGTAATGTAGTAGCGCTTAGCCGTATTGAAGAACTCGAGCGTACGGTTGCTTACTGGGATCGTATCCTGCGTACGTCGCCTGATGTGCACACGCGTGAGCAGGCGGCTATTCGTGGCGGCCAAATCAAAATCGAGATCGGTGAAATCAAAAGTCAATTGGGGATTAAGTAATGGGTCCTGAAATCCGTAACCACATCAGCTACGTAGAGCGTTGGATTGAAGCGCATCAGAAAGTTTTGGAAGAGCTGAAAAAGCACGACCCGGAACTCAATGATCTGATAATCGAGTGCTTTAAGCACGGGGTTGGCGTGCAGGTAGATCATCAAGTACGCCCTAACTGCCAGGTTATGGAATCCCATGGGGTTACCATTCGCGTGTTCAGCAAGTGTGACGTTACTTGGCAATGCATGATGGGGCGCAAAAATGCTTTCCTTGGTGATCGGGTAATTACTCAACACAACAGCCTGGCTGAGGTTATTCAGCACATCAAGGAAAAGGTTATTACCTGATGGGTAAGGTCCTGCAATTTACCGGCGACAATTTCCGTGCTGAAATGCGTAAGCTGGAGAACCAGCAGGCTGAGCTCTTGGCTAAGTACCGTCAAGAGAAAGATCCGGTTGAACGTCAGCGTTTGCATGATGAGTACGGTCGTCTTAGTAATGAACGTTTTGCTTTGGCTCTCGAAGCTATGGGGCGTAAATAATGCGTAAAAGTAAAGAACAGAAACAACAGGAAGCGCTGGCGCGTAAGCGTGAGTTGTTTGACGAGAAGTCCTCGTGGTACCGCCGCTTCCAGGAAGGTGGTGACTTCTACAACGACAACTGCGCCAAGTACGGGCTGGCTTATGCTCAGCAACGTAAGAACGAAGTTAGTACGTCGTTTGCCCGTTACTTGGTAGAAGCCCAGTTGGACTACCACGGTAACCCTACGCAACCTGTTACCAAAAAGGTAGATTGGGATGGTATCAAAAAGACTCCCAATAATACCGCCATCCATTCCTACTTGGCTGAACTGGAGAACGAGTAATGGTTAAGAAATCCTTGGAAGATCGTTTTGCCGCAATCCAACAATACTCTCGTGAGAACCACGTTTCCCTCGATATGGGTTACGATCCGATCCCTGACAAGTGGGTTGCCTGGGATGGCGAAGAGCAGCTCACTGATCCGTGCGATGGTTTTGAAGAGTTGATCGAAGCGCTGGAAGCGCATTGGCAGTTGTAATGGGTGTTGTAGTTGATTTTGCCGATAAGGCTTTGCGGAAGAAGATCACCGATCTGCTTAAGCAAGCTGACGCCAAAATGGAAGAATACCTGGATTACCGTGATCTTCATCTTAATGCTGCTGTCGGTTCCAACGAACGGGCTATTGGTCTGGCAATGTACAAACGTTACCAGGAATTGACTGAAGAGGCTATGCAGCTTAGTCCGTCGATTAAAGGTGCTTACAGATTTGTTTCTAAGCACGTCGTGTTGAGTCGCACTGCAAATGCACTGACTTCCCAAGACGGCGGGTTAACAATCAATACAACTGGTTGTGTGTCTGTAGACCTTACCAACGAGCCATCACCCTAACCAGGATGGGAGAGCGCCATGCGCGTTAAAATGACGAAGCAGGAAGCTCTCCAATTACTGGAGGGCGCTGTTAGACAGAAAGAGCAATTGCATCCGGAAGACGAGTTAGTGTACTTGGTAGATAACCAAATCATGATCCTCGAAAACTTGGTACGTGCTTTTGAGAAATACCCGTAATACTTACCCTCTAGCCCTAGGGCTAGAGGGTAAGCTACTAATGGTTTATTTTTGTTTAGCATTCGCCGTTATGCGTGACTAGGTAACTACCAATCACATAAAGCTTTTGGTCGTCACCGATGCTAATGCACACAGTTTCTACCGGGTCGTCTCTGGTAATGCCTGTCAGTTTCAGTGACTTGGTGCGCTGATGTATGGTATCACTAACCAGGTTCTCTGGGTTACGGATATCTCGTTGCAGCACACGCAGGATATATGGGTCCTGTGCTTCCATATACACAATCCCACCTAATGACCAGATCAGGTCTCTCAGGGTGTATGCGGCTGTGTCTGACGTAGTGGAGATCAAGACGCCATTGTCAGTGTGGGTGGCATCCTGGTATTCGATCATTGTTAGGGCGATCGTTAACCGGTCTTCGTAATGCAGCTCTTCCACTTTGGGGAACGTGATTATGCCAGTTAATAACTGGTGAGCTATATCTATTAGCTCTTGGTCACTCAAGCAAGCTTGCTGTACACCAAGGCGACCTACCAGAGGAATACTGTACTCGAAGTCACTAAAGTGGTTCAAGATATCCAAGGTGGTAGTGACCATGGGGGTAAGCTGGTTGTCTTCGTAAACCGCCCACTGGTGTAGTGGATGAGACTCGGCTTCCCTGCCGTCTTCGAACAGGAACTTGTAGTTATCGGTGACCCCCTGGGGGTAAATACCAGTAACGGGTACGTAGTTGCCATCCGGAGTAACTACCAAGTCATTGAGTTTCAGTAAACCTAAAGTGGTCCAACCACCAGGGATTTTTACTCTGGTGTGAAGCGGCATTGCCAGACCTGGGCGTGCAGTGTATTTATTAATCGTAGACATATTGTATAGTTTAGAGTCCATAATAACCACAAGTCCTTTTTAGAGGTTGTATTGATGGTATATCCTGATCAGTTGGAAATGGATAACTTCCGTATTCTGTTTGGGCATGCTTTATTTAGTCAAGGTATTGGTGCGACTAAAACCATGTCCGCCAAGATGGCGGTACATAGTGTGTTAGGGACACCACTCCGAGGCATGATGTTTACCGTACATACCGAGCACCGTGGTTTCTTTGAGTACTGGATTAGTCAAGAAGATATCGCCGCACTGAATGAATGGGATCCGGCTGAAATGGCTTTGGCTGTTATTGCCAATCGAGACGATAGCAAGAACATCGTTATTCGCCCGCTGCATAAAGAACCTGATGTAAAATATACTTTGTACCCAACCCCGTTTACCGTTGCTAAGGAAAAAGACGATGAGTGATACCACTGGCCGTAACGATGTCCTGTTGTCCAAGGACGATCCGTTTGTACAAGCCTTGGATGTGAACACCCGGCCGATCATTAATGAAGGCTACGGCGGGATTCCTAGCTATGTCGGAACTACTGATCATTCTGGTGCTGTAGAACCGGGTGACACTTTACTGTTTACCGAACAAGGTCCAGAACCAGTTCAGGAAGTGGGGGTATCCAAACTTGACGATGTGCTTGGTAAACCTGCATCCGAATGGGCGGGTAATGTATACGAGTATGTTGACCCGTACTTCGTGAGCAACATGGACTTTGGTAGTTTCAACCACTACTACCCGTTCGCTCCCGACATTAGTTTTAAGGTTAATCTGACACGGGACAACGGCCCAGAAGACTTCCCCGAGCAACGAAACATCCACGGCGAGAAGCAGCACGACTACACCAAGGTCTCCATTGCCCTGCATAACTTCTTCACCTCGGTCAATCCAGGTGTGCCGGCAATGGGTTGTGTGATGACCTACAACGGTTTCCAAGGTGACACCGAAGTTACCTACATCCGTTTCGAGCGTGATCACATCAGCCCGATGACTTACGTATTGCGCGCTGACAGTTTCGACTTCTTTATCAGCATGTGGTACGACGGTCTTACCAATCCAGTTCGTCAACGCACTGCTGGTGACTGGTGCCGTGAGGATAACAACTCTCCAGGCATGATCGCTCGCGGTAACAAGAAAATGATCACTCAGCTTTCTCGTGAGTGGCCTCTGAGCTGGCTTCGTCCAATCGAGCCAACCCACAAGTGGGATGACATGCTCAATGGTGACTTCAAACGTACTGACGACGTAATCGCTGCCTTCAATGGTCGTTTCGATCGCTTCATCGCCATTGCTACCAAGCAAGCTGAGCGTATTGCCCCACACGTTACCGTACGCGACCATGCTCTGATGCTGGTGTTCAAAGGTAACGACACACTTACCCGTTTGGTTATCGGTCTGGATCGTGTACCTGGTCGTCTGCCTGACAACGGTGAGTACAGCCTGGGTGACCGTCCAATCGATCTGGCTGAGTGGTCGCACCTGGGTAACGATGTACTGGTTGCTGTCCGTAAGCTGACCAAGGTTAGCCAGTGGGTTGACCAACTGATCGAAGAGTCCCTCAAAGCGCTGCCAAACTGTGCTTATGCCGAGGAAGCATTCGACAAGGTTGTTAAGACCCGTCTGTTGGCCTCTAGCCACTTCATGAAGGAGCTTTACCAGATCAGCCCACGCGATGTACAGGGTTACGTGGAAAAGGTCGCTAACGACGTTATGACGGCCTTGCACGAGCATGGTGGTAACATCGGTCTCGACCTCAACAGCTGGCGTGTATACGAGTACCCTGAAGATGGTTCTCCAGCCATCCCTCTGGTCAAGGATGAACTGAACTTCCGTAAGAAGGTATTCGACGTACACACCGACCGTATGGTAGAGATCATCTACGCTTACATGTTCGGTATCAAGTCTCCATACCTGCGTCCGTATGCCAACCGTGTGGTAGCCGACCTCAAAGACGGTATCCCAATCGGTAGCATCCGTCAGATCAAGGTAAGTGATATCCCTACTCCGGTAGTGGATGATGAACCGGCTGGTAAGGATGAATCCGACGCGTAACCAGTTATAACCCCTACCCCAAGCCCTTACCAGGCTGGGGTAGGGGTTATGTTTGCGTTATTACATGAACGGGCAGAAGTGCTCTTTCACGTTAGCGCTCAGACGTTCTACCGATTGCACGGCTTTAGTCTGGTAGCCAGCAGTGGCGTTGATGATACCCAGTACCACTTTAGCCGAAGCCAGGCGCTCACGGACTTGGTCTTTGGTGTTGTATTTCTCACCATGGACTTCACCACTGTTAGAACCCTTGCCTTTCTTACGAATGGCTTCTTCCAGTTCCTTGATCTCCGACTCAACAGTAGCTTTCTGATTGCTGATAGTCTCAGCTACACCACGGTGGCCAGAGAGCACTTGTTCCAGTTGGCTGAATACATCCACGCCCTGACCAAGGTTCTTGATAGCGTCGACCTTAACGATTTGGTTAATCGGGTGATCCAACAGTTTACCAAATACGCTAGACTTGAACGTTGCGTAGCATTTCTTCCAACGATCAGAAGTAACTTCGCTGGAACGGTCTTTCTCGACGTACTCTTTGTACTTACGACGCAGGGACTCTGCTTCACCAACGTTCTTGATGATGGTCTCGCGAGTATCCTTGCTGATCTTGAAGTAGTTTTCCTTAATTACTTTAAGATCGTCTTCTTTCTGCTTAGTAGACTTGACATTACCTTCGTCGATCTTCTTGATCATCTGGTCGGCAATGGCTTTGTCACTGGAAGAAGCTTTCGGGTCTTTCTTAACCTTGTTAGCTTTATCCTTAGCCTTCTTACGTTGTTTCTCAACAACTTCCTCGGACTTACCAGGCTTGACGTCTTCTTGTACGTCCTCCTTGTCCTTTTTGACTTTCTTCTCGGCTTTTTCGACCTTGCTTTCTACGGTGTTATCCCCACCGCCGAAGAACGCGCGCCACACAGCAGTGAACATTTTCTTGATGAAGTCCCATGCAGCGCCCAGGCCATCACCAATGGCGGAGAAGAACCCGCCTTCCATACCAGCACGTTGTTGCTTGTAGTCGATATGGTCTGCTGCGGACATGCAGGCGAACAGATAGGACTGAGCCTTGGTGTAGGTGGTGGACATGGACTCCATGCCCTTAACGGTGTCCAGGGCGCCTTCACAGATGGTGTCGAAGTGCTCTGGGTCTGGGATATCCGTATACTCTGGCGACAACGTCTCGAACAAGTGCGGGGCGTCTTCATGGTCGGTATTGTTGAGCTCGTTGAAGTTTGGTTCCATGGTAGTGTCCTGGGTTTAAGGGCGGGCAGCCAGAGCGGCTTCTAATTGTTGGATATACGCGTGGTCCCGGATAGCTTGTGCTTCGAGTTCGCGAATACGTGCTACATCATTACCACTGTCAGTGATCTTGCTCTTACGCACGTTCTCGTACGCATCGGCTTGTTCCTTACTGACATAACCAATAGTAGGGATCGTACCAATAGTAACAGTGGTAGTGATCCCTACGTTGGCTTCAATGTGATCCTTGATATGGGCAATTTCTTTGGCCAAGATATCGGCCATGCCTGGAGGCACAGGACCCATGTCAGCGATAATCACCATGTGCTCGTAACTAACACCGTCTACCAGAGGCCAGCTCTTGAGGTAGTTGGTGAGCACGTAAGTAGCTACGTCGGCCCGGTCTAACAGACTGAGGACCTTAGCACCGTCTTTACGTGCACGTTCCAGAGCAGCAGGGAAGGTATCTGCAGTGAACCCAGCTGGCTTAAACACGAGCTCGAACAGATCGAGTTTAAGTGCTTCCATTTCGTGGATGTTGCGGATGGCCTCTACAGTGTAGTAAACCTCCGGCTTAACCACCAGGTCGAAAGGCGCTTCTGCTTCAAAGCGCCCACGTGCGTCAATCGACGGGATAATAGTGTTAGATGCCATATCAGATACCTGTCACCTTATCCTGGATCATTTGCCACTTGGTAAGCACCAAGTAACGCGCACGACCAACACGTTTGGAAGCATACATCTTGCCAAAGCGAATAACCCGAGTAGTGCCAGGCAAAGGCAGGCTAACGTCGGTCATTACTTCAGCAGCAGCCAGCAGGTTCTCCATCTGACGAATGAACTCCATGGTCTCCGGGTTCATCTGATCGAAATCAGAGTCAGTCGAAACACGCAGAGCGTAGTCAGGATAAAGCTGGAGAATCTTCTTGGTAGCGTCGCTGTTGTTGACCTTAGCCACGAACGCACAAGCCAGACTCTTGTACAGGAAAGGCACGTGCTGGGTGGATTTTATGACATGGGCCGACGTCATATTAGGCGTCAGATATTTATTAACGAGGAGCAGCCGGGTTTCTTCATCGATGATTGGGCTGTACTCACGCGCACCGTTGGTTTTGTTTGTCAGGCCGTAACGGTTCCAGTTAGGGATAACGTAGAACTCGATCGGGTTGAACAGATCTGGGATTTTCTCTTCCCATTGCTGCAACGTGTACTTGGTGTTGGCCAGGATCTCGTTACGCATCTGGTCGAACAGCAGGTCTTCGGCATCGACACCGTTACCCCACCAGATATAGCGCCACCAGCCGGTTACCGACTTAGGTGTGTTGATCAGGTCCATGATCTGGAACGACATCGTAGTACCGTCAGTAACAGGCCATGCGGCGTTGTCAGTGAGGGCATGCAAACGCTTGTCGATTACGTCTGGGGTCTCAAGAGCCAGACGGGCAGCCATCTGCTCGTAGTTCATCGGCATCAGATCGTCCATGGAGGCCAGAGCTAATGGATGTACTACACCGAAGACCACGCGTGGGTACTGACGCTTGAAATACTCGTCAGCGAACCACAGATAAAACGTTTGTTTCTCTGAACCAACGATATGGTTACCCGTTACGAAACTGGGGAGGTAGTAACGGTTGTTGGTAACCATCTCACCGACATCGAGGATCTCGATACCGGAACTGAATTGCGCCTTTAAGAGTGCAAGCGTGTTGGGGCGGGAGTCAGTGATATTACCAAGTTTGGTTTGATCGACTAACCAGTTGCTAATCTCAAGTTGCTTATTAGCAATGGTAACTGGCATACTGATCTCAGTAGTACCATCCAGGCTAATGAAATTATGCAATACAGTGGCAGAAGCTTGATCAGTCAGGGTGAAAATACCCTGGTCTTTGGAGTAGGTCTTCGATTTGTTGGAGATCTCACCAATAGGTGATACAGCTTTGACCCCGTTGTTAGCGAATTCCGCTATCGCAGCGAAAGACAAATAATTCTTAGCAGCCATCACTTACACCTCAGTAAATAAGGGTCATATATGTTGTTCACGCTCTTAAAAGAGCTAGTTGACAGATTCATAGAATTCCTCCTACGGATGTCTAAAGGTGAATCGTCTGAAGCGAAACTCACCTCTGTTTTGAAGTCTACGGTTTTCCTGATTAGCGTGTTGGTTTTTGCTGTGATTAGCCTACTGGCTGAGAACTTAAATATGCGTACGCAATTGGCAGATTACAAGTCCGTATCTGCTAAATTGGGTGTGTTGCTTAAGCCTCAATCTATGGCTGGCGCAGCGGAGGAAATAAGCAAACTGTCCGCTAGCATCAACGACTCCAATAATAAGTTACGTAATGAGAACACCAAGCTGCTGGAATCCAACGTAGCACTTACCCACGAGAACTACTGGATCCAGGTTACACTAAATCGTACGTTACAGGAATCTAAGTTGTTGCGGGAGAACAACCAGTTCTTTATGCGTATGTGTAGTGCCAGCTATCCAAATAAACTTTAACCCTACCCGTTATCTTAATGGGTAGGTTACTTAAGAAGAGCACCGGCAATGGCAGATAAGCCCGAAGACCTCAAAGGCAGTAAGAACCTAGTAGTCTACATGACTGCTCGGTCCTTGCAACGAGGCAGGAAACACCTGAATTATGCTGGGGCACATGGTTACAGTTATACCATCGCCAACGAAGGCAAGAAAAAGCTGGCTAAAGACGTCGCTACTACAAGTGGGTACTACACTGGTAACAACCAGCGCGCTAACACCGTAGTAGTGGTAGACGACATCCTTAGTCTGACAGTAGCTAACACACGCTCAGTGTTCACGGCGGTACTGCGTGCATTTGAGGCCGTGGTCGCACTGTACCTGGAACCAGAGTCCCCTTATAAGAACCTTTGCATTATTACGCCCCACAAGGAGCTACAAGAGGTTTGGAAGCTAAAGGATGACAAAGTACAGGTTGGTTACCGAATCAACCGTATGGAGCTCACGCAGAAGGATGTAGACGTACTGCAAGAGCTTTTGGTTACGATTGGTAAGTTCAAGGAGACCGACAGCAGGATTATCTTTGACTTTAGTGGTAGTGCGGAAGGTGGTACTGGTAATAAACAAGCACACAAGTGTTTGGAGATCGCCGAGGTCATCAGTTTGTTTGGTGAACCTAACACTACCGACTTGCATGTAATCCCGCGCAAGGTCTACGAGAACCCTGAATCGGACTTCAACAAGATCGTCTCGGCTAGCCGTTGGTATTTCGGTAGCGTGAGTGCTGAGGAGTTTTACGATAAGCAACACGGGTACCGTAAGTACGGGTTTGGTAAGGTAGAGCCAGACAAGAACTACTATGGTAAGCAGACTCCCGACGTTACTTATTCGGCATTGTTCACCAAGGAGCCGATTGCGCTGCTGGACAAGCTCTATGAGTTTACCAGACGCAAGATCGACAACCCTGACGGTTACCTGGTAGCTGGTGATCTTAACCACCTGACCAGTAAAGAAGTAGCGCGGATGGTTGACACACATCCTGCTATCCGTGAGGGCAACAACTTGGTGTCGCCTGTTACTAAGGGCAACGGTAAGCCGGTATTGATTGAACTGATCAGTCCGGTGTTGATGTCTTACCGTATTCGTGACGCTTTGGCAGAGCTCGATGTGATCCTTAACTCGTACAAGGCTAAAGATGAGTCCAATGTCTTTGGTTACTTGAAGTTCTACGAGATCACGGATTTGATCTATACCAAGGAAGCCAACAAGAAGGGTGACGTTAAGGTCAAGTTGCATTCTGACTTTAATCAACTCAAGTCAGTGTTTAAAGTACCGGTAGAACACCCTAACGCGGTTAAGCCTGTACCATTGACTATTAATGTTGGTTATGACATCCCTGAGCGCAATGCCTTCAACTCAGTGGAAGACCCCGAGGTAAAGGTTTGGGTAGCAGTAGACACGCGTAACAGCAAAGGTCTGCGTTACTGCACGTTGGTAGAGACTACTGATTGGATTTACATCCATACGTCAGCAGTAGCTAACCTGCGAGTATTGAACCTGGCTGAGTTGGGTCAAAAGAAATAAGCATAACCCCCTACCCCGGCCCTTAGTGGACTGGGGTAGGGGGTTATAGTTGCTTAGTACTTAAGTCCTTGCAACGTTTTCAGCTGCGAGTTGAACACAGCAGTCAGTTCGTTGAGCAGGACCATCATCACGCCAGCTACGTTAGTAAGCTCAGCAAACTTGTTGACGATAGCTTCGATGTCGTCTACAGCCTTCTGATCAAACATGATGTCGTTGGCATGGATTTTCTGCACCAGGATACGACCCAAGTCGTAAACGTCGCTGAGGACCTTAGCGGTGATCTCAGCGTCACGAGCACCCATGGTACGCACAGACTGGTTGTACGTGTTCATGCAGCTCCAGATTTCGTCGTAGCTGACGTAGAGCTGACCCATGTTGTAATTGAGGTTACGACCGGTCTCTGGCAGGTTCTTGATGAACTCTTCCGACCGGTTTACAGCCATACCAAACTCACCAATTGTCCACTTGAAATCAGTGTCCATACGGCCTTTGGTGAGGATCTGTTTTAACCAATCATATAGTCTCGATGCTTCTGTTTTGAGGCTACTGATGATATACACACCATCGACAACAGCCTTGGTGTGAGCCATCATGTTGCCCAGGCCCGGGTGGTAGTTGATCGGGGCCAGGAGCTCGATGTGGGTGTTTTTAACGAAGAGGATTTCGTTACGTTCCAGGTGTTTCTGGGTTGGTGCGAAATCAACCGTGTGGATGCTTTTAGCCAGCACCGCCATACGTTTGTCGATGGCAGTCGAGACCTCTTTGAAAAACAGACCGAAGCGTTCACCAATACCGAGGGCTTCAAAGCCAGCCAATGCTACTTGATTTGGATACTTTACTGCAACGATCAGTTCGGCTCGTTCGGCTGCGGTGAAGTCAGTAACGATGGGATTAGCCTTACCCATGGCGGATTGTTTCATAACTACCTCTTAATAGGTATATGTCGGGTAGGGCAAATTGCCCTTCTGTGGAATTTTCATAAAATACAGGATGATCGTAGTATGACCACCCCTTTTAGCTTTATTGAGGAAGTTGAGTCGTCGGATTCTATTATTCCGGCGTTTAACGTAAACCCTGTATCCGACATGATCAACGGGGAATACGTTGTTGGTAAAGACGGGATTACCTTCCTCAACGGCGGGGCTGTACACAACAACGCAAAGACTGGTGGTAGCAACACGCAGAAAACCGGTAGCACCATTGAAGACATTGTAGCGGTACTGTGGCGTATCCCTACTTCGGTTGCATTCGTGGTGGATATCGAGGCTACTCTGCAGATGACTCGTATTGCGAAAGCTTACGACCGACACAGTGGGGTGCCTGGTGAGTTCATGGCAGAAGTGTTCAACAAACGCTTCTTCTATTTCAACAAGAACGACACCAACGCCAACCCGTTCAAGAACCCTGCACTGATGGGCACCATTGCTGGTGTTGACGGTACCTGGGTACACCATCTGTTCAAAGACCTGAATGCCATGGTTAAGGCAGATATCAAGGCTAAGAAGCCAGGTATCTACATGGACCTGCCTTACCTGGGTAACGACGGTAAGCCACTGCAACACATCACACCGATCATGTCGTTCGTCGACTCGATCTCGGAGATGCCTTTCCACAAAGTGTCGGCTCACTTCCAAGAAGGTGACGTGGACGAAGGTGGCGAGAAGCGTACCCGTGACATGCAGATCGGTAACATGCGTCGGATCGTGTATGAAGACGCAGACAACCTCGGTGGCGAAATCGGTATGCTGCAATGGTGGACTGCTCAGATCACCGACGTGATCAACATGAGTGGTCGGCCACAAGAGAAAGAAACTGTATTCATCTCGCCTGGCAAGAAACTGAAAGCACCGCGCTCGATGCTGCGTATTCCGCAAACCGGTATTCGTATCGTTAGCGGTAGTGCAATGAAAAACAACCAGGAGTGGATGTACCCTAATCCATTCGGACCCGACGTACAACTTGACCCAAATGCAAAAGAAAACCCCGATCTTCTTTATTACCCATTTAACGTATTCCGCAATAAGAGTGGCCTTTCTGGTGGCGACTTTTTCTTTATTGGCTCTCAAAGCCTCGGAGTACAAATTGGTCTGACTATGTACCACGCCTGCAAGACCTCGAAGATGTGGGGTTTTGAGGGTAGTGCAATCAGCCACTGGAACGTACTGTATCCTGAACTTAAAGTAGGTCGTACTACTATTTGGGATAAGACCTTGTCTGACGCCAAGTTGTATCGTGCACTGACCATCTGCTACCAGATGGCACACATGCAACAGATCTGGTTGGACCTGGATAAGAAATACCGGATCACGCCTAAAGAGCTCTACGAAAAAATCAAAGAGCAAGGCTACGACTGGAATGACATCCTGGAAAACACCGTAGATTACTGGCACACCAACCCACGTATTAAGAAGCACTCCTTGTCCACTATGGAGCTGCTGAAAATTGCAATCGGTGAGCGTAAGCCTTACTGGATCAAGTAAGGCGGACCTTTTATAGGGGGATCCGTGTTTATTTACCGGGTCCCTACTATACTTTTATTTTTGTTTGGGGGTTTAGGATGACACCTGTCCAAAGTAGTAACGTAATCCTGGTGGTTGCTGATAGCAACTTCTGTAGTCTGTGCGAAAACGTGGACGACTATATCGTTCGCCTGCACAAGGTGTTGTCCGATCGACAGTCCGCTTATACGCTGATGACTGTAAGCGGTAAGTACGGTATCAGTGCGTTGGATGAAACCGTTAGTGCTCTGCCAGTGGATGACAAGAACAAAACTGTGTTCGGTCAAAACCTGGAAAACATTTCCGGTCTGTTCGACGAGCTCCTGGTACTGACCAACACCGTAAGCGATCCGTATATCAACGTTGCCAAAGAAGCAATGGGTAACGCACACAAAACCATCACTACCTACGGTTACCGGAGAAAGCAATAATGGCCAGTAACCGCAAGGCCTTTGAAGCCTACGTGCTAGACTTCATGGGCGAAGTAACCAAGGGTGGCGGTAACAAGGTTATTTACGAGCGCTTGTTTAAAGCCCTCAACAACGAACAGTTAGAAGCCCTTGTAGTAAAGATGGAACAGGGCATGCCTCTGAGCATCTGGGTTTCTAACTGGAACCGTAAAGAAATGATCGAATACGAACGTATCTTGCGGTTGTCCAAGCAATACGGTGTGATTATCGAACAGCAGTTGATCGTTTACGACGCAGACACCGGCATCAAGTCGATGACTCCACACACGGCTATTACTGGTCTGGTACGTTTCCGTAAGCAACGTCAGATGCAGGTTACCAAGTTTGGTGCTGCCGCGAACGATTACAGCATCGACGACCTCACCGGTCAGGTAATGGGTGATTCCCGTTCTACTGGTATCAGTCAGCCAGAGATTACCGTACTCCGTAACTTGGGGTTGGATATCATGGCTAACGAACTGTACAACGTTAAGGGCGGTGACTTGGATGCGTTGAAGCATTACAAGAACGAACTGTTGACCACTGGTAAGACCAACACCAACGCTAGCTTGCAGCGTGGCACAATCGCCAAGGTATTGTCTTCGGTCTACCATCTTTTCCGTGGGCGGCACTTGGACTCTAACTTTAACAAAAGGCTTGGGTAACTTATGGCTGAGCAAGCTCCACCACCAGCTCCTGCACCGGTGATCTTAGAAGAGAACCTGACAGGGCTACCATTCCTGCGTAACCTGGTAACTGGTTTGTTTTTCGAGTGGTCCAAGGACCAGGGCGACCCTTCCGTAGTTAGTTTCATGGACTCACTGCGGCAGATATTCCTGGCACCACTCGTCAGCTTTGATAAAGCTTATGACGTGTTCTGTAAGCACTGTACCGAAGGCGCAGGATCCAACAAGGTGGGCGACCACTGGCGTGCTTTCCAAATGGTTGTGTGGACCGAGTTGAACACCGAAGCTGACTCTACCATGATTGCGTTTTGTGACATGGCGTCGCAGATCATGGCTGGTTCTCCTGGCGGTGAAAACCTGATCCCGGCCAAGCTACGTAAAAGCGAGAACTGGGTCAGCAACAGTAACGCTAAAACCAGTAAGACACCGTTTGATTACGCGTTGTTATTGGCTATCCGTGTTTACGGTGCTTCCATTCGTCCTGAGTCACAACCAGCCCAGCAATAGGTGTTTAAATGAATCGTGTATTAGACGTCTATGCTGACGCAGAAGCGTTCTTTGATTACCGTCGTGGGCTGTTACAGTGCTTGATGACCGACCACATCACCGATCCTGATCAGCGTAAAGCAGAAGGGGATCGGTTGTGGGCTCTGTACATCGAGCGTAACTACCGCGATCGTAAGTTCGATACTTACAACTATACACACATCGGTATCGACGAAGAACGCTTTAAGGCTATTTTCGCACAACGTAGCTTGGAGCATTGGGGTACTGGGATGTACTACCCCACCAAGTTGATCAAGACCATGATTGCTCGGATCATTGACATCGAAGGTCTGACTGACAAGCCGATGGACATCAAGGAAGTCCGTCTGTATGTAAACACTTTCCCGTACCAGTTCGATGCAGAGCAAACTGCCGAACTAGTCGAGTGTATTCGTTATGGTCTGAAGGGCCTGGTTAAGGTACAAGCGATCTATTCCGATCCTAGTGCACACGATGCCAAGTTCTATGGCCAGTACAACTACGTGTTCCGCTACAACCTGTTGTTGGATGAGTCGTTTACTGCACTGTCTGAAACGTTCATGGGGAATCCAATCCCTGAAACCAACTTCGTTATTCCTGATGTATTGGTACGTCCTAACGAGACCTTTGCTGGTCCGCACAAGGACTGGATGATGGCTAGCCTGTTGATGATGGCTCCTGCTATCAAGTTACTGCCTATTGAACATAGTCTCTACGACTATGAGTAAAGGCGGAATAATTCCTATACCCTACTGCACCCTAGGGTGCAGTAGGGCTTATAGTCTATTTTAAACGGGTGTGCCGTCGATACTGATAATCTGGTTACCCTGTACCAGCTCGGCTTCATTGATGGGCTTGACATCCAACCCATCAGTCAGCGACACGCTAGGGTCCAGCATAAAGCTACTTACGTCGAATACTGGGATCTGGATAGCCCCAGTCTTAATCATCGACATAGCTTCAAGCATCTGATTGAACGACAGCTTGTTGTCTTGGTTCTCTTGTTTCTTCATCCGCTCCTTACGGTCATCACGGATTGCTTTCTCCATATGAGCAAGCAACGACGTAACACCTTCCAGCAGACTAGCGCTACCTGGTTTTTCCATGTAGGCTTTCATAGCGTACTGGAGCAAGAACTGGCGATTCTTTTGCAGTGCCGTAACGAAGCTGACTTGTTCTTGGTCTTCTTCGGTAGGGGTTAAAGTTTGTTGTAATAGAGCCAAAACCTCGTTAAGGTTCTCGTCATCTATTTTACGTTTCTTGTCGACGAATGGGGTCGCCGATTCATCGGACTCTAAGACAAATGGACTTTCCATAATTTTTTAAACCTATATTACCAGGCTAGTAAGGTACAAAGGATTCGTTATGAACTTAGCGCTGCTCAAATTCAAAATGCTTGGTAACCTGCCGTTTGTCGGCAAACGTGTGCAGATCGATTACTACAATTCGTTGATGGAGTATCTAGCCAACTTTGAAAAGCGGGTTAACAAACCCACAGTTAAATTTGACCAGATGATCCATGGTCTATACGATTGCCTGGTCGGTGCGCCAATTGCGATCTGTGAAGACTTCGACTGGTTTATGACCTTAGGTATTACTGCCCATACAAAGACCGCGAGAGACGCCCTGGCGTTCGTTTACGCACTAGAAGAAAAGCATCACTTTAAGTTTGATCCGTTCTTTAAGGAATTCCATGTCTCCAGTAAAGAGACCGACTTCCTGGCTTGGTATAGTAACTCTGATTCCGCAATGCATTTCATTTGGGGGTTCTTGCAGTTGTTGCAATTATACTGTTTAGAAAACCCGATAAACGAGCAGGAAGGCGACACGTTTAAAGAACACCGTACAGTGATCACTGGTCCAACGTTGGAGTTCTTTAACTCGAGTTACTTCCGTTTAGTACTTGATGACTTTATTACTATCGTGCAAGTAGCGATAGACTCCCAGTTGAGGAGGTTAAATGACAAAGCAGAAAGATGACATTCCAGCTAACCGACTTGATCGCATATCAAAGAAGTTTGTTCCAGACGAAAAGCTAGAGGATCCACCGGCCAGGTTGTATAGGCGGATCCTTAACAAGCTTGAAATGAATCCATTTAAGTGGTCCAACTATTTGGGTCGTTACTTGGATTGGATCGTAACGAATCCAGATCCCGAAAAAGCCAAGGACGAGAGGCAGACTCGTACTGGCAATATTCGGGATACTTATTTCCACAAACCCAACTTGAGCTTTGGTAAGTTCTTGGAGGGTTTGTCGATTCTGGAAATTGAAGAGTGTGAGATCGAAGTTACCGCTAAGGATATACACGGAAACATCATAAGGGTTTCAGACAAGATCAGAATGGTTAGTCGTGATCGGAAAGAACAGATCAACGAGAAGCTAGCCAAAGACGCAGAGAAACAAAAGAAATGATGGAGGGGAGGTTAGGGGACCAAGTCCCTTAATCTCCTTACCTTCTTTTATTTTTTGTTTTCGGGAGTTTATTAATGGATGCTTTTAGTGGTATTAACTTAGCACCGGACTTAACGGCGTTTAAGAAAAACACCAATACGTCGATGCAGCGGGTTAAGGGTGACAACTTAACCCCTTACAACGTTACACAAAACCGCATGCAGACTGGTATCGCTACCAAGACTGCACGTGACACCGGGCTTAAAGGGACGATCACCGAATACCGTGACAGTGTGGTAGACGTACTGGATGGTATTGTCGGTATGTTGTCTGGTGGTTTGCTCAACACCAAGGACTTAACCAAAGCAGTTAAGGTTGGTCGTGACGGTGTGGTGTTTGACGAGAATGGTATCCTCGCGGCTGCTAGTCGTCGTATGGGTTATCCAGTCAATAGCCCAGAAGGCGCAATGCGCAAGATTGCTGGTGATATCAGCCAGGAGTTCAAACGCATCACTGGGCTGAACATTGGTGGTCTCATTACCAGTGACGGGGAAACCTTTCGGGTTACCAAGAACTGGCGCGGCAAGATGGGCGCTGAGACCATGCGCATGCTTGGTAAGTTAACTGGTATTGACGAATTCGTAGACCGTAGCGTGACTGCTTCGGTTTATAACAGTCTGTACTACAACACTGCCATGTTTGGTATGTCGGGTAGTTACCGGTCTATCTGGAACAGTTATCCGAATGGTTTTGGCTTCGCTCGCCGGGATGCCACACTGGAAGCTTTCCAGTACATGATCATCAACGGGGATATCGAGTCGATGACCGAAGTCCTCAAGTTACTGGATGAAGACGATGGTGGCACGGGTGCTAACAGCAAGATCCTGATGTCGAAGTACCCTAACTTGGTTTCTACTTTGTTCAGTAACTTCAAGTTCGACGACGACGTGTTCCCTGAAGATTACCCTGCATTGCTGGAAAAGATGTTAGCAGTGCTGGAGAAAATCATCGGGCAACAATGGTGGCTGACTTACACCGAGTTTGGTATGGCGCAGAACCTCGCTATCATGACGCGGGTAAGTAAGGACATGGTTACCTTGCTTAGTGGTTACCAACCGATTATCCCTCTACTGGCTACCGCTGGTAAGTTCCAAGAAGTAAGTTGTTTGGTGGAACTACGGACCCAGTTCCGTGGTGCTGCAGAGTTCCCTCGTTAATAACCCTATACCCCTACCCCTAGCCGTTAAGGCTAGGGGTAGGGTGTATGTCAACGCTGCATAGGGCGAGCAAAGAGTGTTGCGAAGCTACCAGCGATAGAGTCGGAGATCTTGCTAGCAATGTTGTCTGCACGGATGCTAGTTTCCACATCCAATGCCATGCCAGTAAGACCACGGTTCATACGCGAGTATTTAAGGAAGGTGTCCAGGAACGTAACGCCAGTAACACGACCAAGGAAGTTGTTATACCCGGTGTCGTCGTTGAACAGCTTGTTGGCAATACCGTTGAGGTTTGGTACTTCCAGCAGGCTAATCGAACGATCGATTGGAACCGAGATAATGTTGTCCAGATCTACGATGCTGAAATCGATACGTAAGTTCAGTGGCTTACGATCACGAGTCCAACCACGTTCACCAGCACCCCAAGTAAAGGTAGCGTTCTCTACCATGCCGGTACGAATGATCGAACGACCTTGGCAGAAAGCTTTACACATGAACGGCGAGGTATACGAACCACCACCAGTAGTGAACGGAGCCACCAACGGCAGGAACAGAGCAAACGGTACCCAGATTTTCATGATCTGTTCATACGGGTGAGCGTAGTTACAGTTGAAGAAAATCGAGTAAGACTCTTTGTGCAGGTTGGTAGTGGAACCGTCCCAGTGGTCGGCAATCTTGATATACGAGTTGTTGGTCAGCGCTAAGGGGATGTTACCGATCACACTACCGGACAGCGCACCGATAGCAGACTCTTTAATCATGCTGACCACACCGTCGATGATATCAACGCCTGTGGCACCACCAGCAATGTCAAAACGGAAGTCGTTCGCCGCTTTTACGACGGAGTTGAACTTGCTTGCCAGTGGAGACTGAGCCTTAGAGTTGGAGAATGAATCGGTTGTAGGCCCAGCGCTACCATCGACTCGCCAAGTGATCCCGTCCATGCCGCCATAGGCAGCAGTACGAGCCAAATCAAATATGTCGCCTGCCCATGATCTATCATCAGGGTTGTCTTCATAAAACACCTGTGGTTGGCCAGTAGCGCCTACGTTGGGTTGTGTAGCAGGTTTAGGACGCCCCGCTGGTTCGTTAGGGTTACCAGTGCCGAAACTACCACTAGTACTCGATGTAGCAAGTTCGCCCATGATGGTGTCTAACGACCGACCATCTTTGCTAGCCACGCTACCGACACCAGTTACACCGTATTCTGGGTTATTGGTAGATTCATAGGCTTTCTGTTTGTACCATGCGGAGTCTTGCTCTACATAGTTCTCCTCACCTTCACGATAACGACCTACCGTGCTCATTTCCTGTTGCACGTAATCCTGGCTAGGCGAACCGTCCCAGGTAGCCGCATCGAATTCAACTTCTTCCAGGACTTGTCGACTACGGGCAACTTTCTGATCCACAGTAAGGATGGTCTCGTTATCCAACTTAGCCAGCTCACGGAGCATGACACGGTGTTTACGAGTACCTTTCATTACCAGACGCATCAAGTCCACTGTCCCGTCATCGTTGACGGAGTCAGGAATCAGCAGACGCAGGTCAGCAATAGCTTTGGTATTATCGTAGTCAGGTTTCAGACCGTACAGCGGGTCATTCTGTTCCTGAACACGTTTAGGCAGCAGTGGGTCGATATAACCCAAGCGATACATCAGGTCGTTCAGTACCCCTGTGGACGCCATGGTAAATGCACCAACTGCTGGCTTACAAGACCAGAAGCTGTTTACCGGGTTATCCATAAAGAAGTTGAGGAACTGTACCCCAGCAGAAATCAACTGCATGGGAATAAACACGATGGACGTAACTGCTTGGGCCATGTAAAACGCCAAGCCTGGTGCACGACCTTTGTTAGCAATGATCGCAGCACTAGGACGGAACATGTTCGCAATGAACTGGAGCAAACCAGCAAACTGCGGTACGCTAGGCACAATGGTTAAAAGGGTTACGTTGTCTTCAATGGACTCTTTATACACAGAACCCATACCGCCTTCACGGGTTTGCATGAAGCGACCGTAACGTGGGTCGGTATAAGGGCTAGATTGCGCCACAGGGTTAACGTATCGATTGTCACCCGTAGCGCTGCTGAATACGTTAAAGTACTTGTCCCAATCCATCCGGTCCAATACTTCGGTTGGTTGTACGCCGCGTGTTAAGAGACGAAAGGACTTACTAATGATGTCCCTGTCTCTGGTAGTAGTCGTCGTGGCCATCAGTAAATACCTGTAAAAATAGGATGAGGACAGAGGCCGAAGCCCCTGCCCCCTCTCCTAAAATGGTCAAACCTTAACGCGTTGAGATGGATCTTTAGCTCCTTTGTTACCTTCAGCGATCAGTTTAGCGATCTGTGCCAACAGTTGGGACTGGGATCCGCCCTGTTGGTTAACCGCTGCAACCAATGCTCCTAACAACTGTTCTACGTTACCGTTGTCTACAGGGGCTGGTGCAGGAGCAGCCTGAGGCTGTCTTGTAGCAGGCGGTGCGGGCGGTTGGTAAGAACCGTTATTAGGTTGCTGGTAAGGAGCGCCAGGAGACGTCCCGAATGGATTACCGCCACCTTGCGGTGCAGTGTTACCACCGGATTGTGGAGGCTTGGGACCAGGGATGTTTGGCTTACCCGGTACCGCAGGGCCACTAGGGCTAGCAGCTGGGTCTTCCATACCACGAGGTGCCTGGGCCTCTACTCCTTGTTGCGGAGGCGATGTAACTTCTTGTTCAACCGGCTGTACAGGTCCACCACCAGCGGTAGTGTCTTGTCCGTTAGTAGCGTTACCGCCACTTGCCTTCATGAACTTGTCCGCAGCAGCTACGGATTGGAAGCCAGCATGGACGTGATTACCAGTTGCCCCACGCGACATCCGCTTGTACTCGTTGAGTACCAGGAACTCGTTAGGAGTCAAACCAGCTTGTTGCAGCAAGCCTTTAACAACAGCCACTGCGGCATCACTACCAGCTGCACCGTTAGTCAGGGTGAAGTCAATCGCCAGACCTTGGGTGTGCTTGGAGTTTGGCTTATTGTGCTTGTGCCATGCGTCGTTCAACGCAGTGATTCTGTTGAAGTTTTGGACGTTGGTCATAATCAACTGGCCCAACCGTTTGATAGCAGGATGATGCCCACCACCAGCAGTTGTTTCAGCGGATTTAACCTTAAGCCCATCTACGTCAACAGAAGGACCAGCACCGTAAGTCGAAGCAGTGTAACCACCACCAAGTGCGCCAGAGCCAGTCTGCACACCAGGACCCATCGGTACATTAGGACCAGACTGAGACCAAGTACCAGGTTGCCCTGTGTTTGGATCAGTACCTGGCGTACCGTATGCAGCTCCTCCGCTTGGATCCAACTGACCACCGCTACCGCTAGCACCCAGTGGAGGAGTACCACCAGCACCACCAATCATTGCTCCACTGTCAGGAGGAGCAGTCGGTGCAGATGCACTACCCACCACATCGGCAGATGCACTAGCTGCGGCTTCTTCGTCAGCTTTTAACTCGCCTTTACTCAACTGATCCAAGTAGCTCAGGTAGAGTTTGTGACGCTCAGGCATACCGGGCAATGCATTACCGCCATTGAGCCCCCGTGCAGCACGCCCGAAGTTACCGTCTTGGGTAATCGACTGCAAGAGCTTGGAGTTCTTGTAGAAGTCTACCGCAACGGCCGCCATGACGTTAGGGTCTTCAGACAGCAACTCTGGTTTCCCAACCAAGTCAATACCTAAAGCCTGTCCGGTCTTAGCGTAATTACTCTTACCTGTCAGTTGTACGAAGCCACGACCACGGTATTTGTAGCCATCCCCTTGTTCGGTGTTACCAAGGGACTTGCCTTTACCACCGCCGTAAACCACGTTACCGATTGCTACCTCACCCATCTGTACCAGTTGCTGTGCTTGGGCCAGGGAAGTAACTTCCTTGAACGTCCGCATCAGTCTGGATGGGTCGGAGTACTTAAGGTTCTCTACGGTCTTGTTATAGCCACCGGTCTCGTAGTTGGTAAGTGCCAGCATCTCTGCAATAGCTCGCGGGTCAGTGAAGCCCTGCTTAAGCATCTCGCGGATTACTAACTGCTCTGCCAGCTTACGGGGTACCTTAACCCCAGAGTCCTTAGCACTGGTATCCTTCTGTACACCGGACATGTCCAGGTGGCTAGTGTCGGATTCACCAGTTAGGGCTTTATACCCATACTTGTTCTCAGGGGTGCCGTAGTTACCATTGATGCTGTAGATGTTACCAGTACCAGCGCCGCTAGACACGTTGGTGCCGAACTGTCCACCCATAACGACGTCACGCTTGTTCTTGTACTGGTCGGGCTGCTGGACGTTGGCAGCATGTGGGGTAAACCCACCACCTACTTTGTGTGGACTGATTGCATTAGCCCAAGTCTGAGTATTGGTTTTACCAGCCTCTTTCTCGGGGTCCAGTACCTTAGCCTGTGTGCTAGCATCAGCCAACAGTTTAAGCATGCGGTCTACTTTGTCCGGACGATCGTCAGAACGACTATCCAAGAACGGTGAGGACCGTACACGCCAGATCGGTACTACCAATGCACTCGTGATGTGCACCTGAGTGTCAACCAATGCCTTAGCGATTTCGTAACGTGCAGTAACCGACAGCGATTTCCAAACCACCCCAGGGTTGCCCTTGCGATAGTTGTTAACCAATTGCACGTAATTGCGCATTACCGGAGCAAAGCGGTCACGGAACCACTTAGCCCAGTTCTCACCTTCGTCGCGTTTCAGGCGGAACGACGTACGGAAGATATCAAACAGTTCCCCAATGTCCCCACGGAATACAACTTCTTTCCCGTCGGATACGAAGAGGGATTCACAGTAACGTTCTAACCGCAGTACAGCCTCAATACGCCAGTGAATGTCTTGATCATTACCATAGCACGCCAGACGAATTGCAGTAAGCAAATCCATTGCTTTAGCGTCTGGGAGCAGGTCTTTGATGTACACTGCCTGAACTTGTTTGCCCAGCTTGAAGCTACTGTTCAGATCAGACAGTTGCTTGTCGATATCCGCAATACGAGCTTTCGCCTTACTACGGATAGGACCAGCGACACTACCACCGTCCTCGTTAAGTTGCTCCTCCAAGTGTTTCTTCTCTGCTTCCAGAGCTTTCACACCAGCGGGCAACGCAACAGGCTGCAGGTCTTCCTTACTCGTCTTACGATCCAGATACGTCTTGAGGGTCGTAAGGTAATTGGCAACTCGGATGGTAGTCTGTTTCTCACCGAGGATAGGAACAGACTTATCGATTTTGGCAACTACAGTGTAAGGGAACGGCATCACACCACCGAGGGCTGTGTGTGCTTGTTTCGCTACCATGTAGACTTCTTGCTTAGTCGACTCGTCGTATTCCTGGAGACCTTTAAACTTAGCAGCATCCAAGCAAGCCATGTAGGTCAAGAACACAGGTTTGAAACGACCATTGAACCAAGTGAATACTTCCGCCAGTTTAGCCTTGCCGCCTTTATCAGCCGCATCAGGCACAAACATACGGAACACTTCTTCGATAGGTGCTTCCTTAGACAGCGACGCTCTACCGTTACCAATTACAACGTATTTCTCTAACATCTGTTCTGCTTTAACGATAGTCTCAGCGAGATCAGACTCTACATCAGAAACACCATACTGGGTCAAGCGTAGTTTAAGCTGGGTACCCTTACCCTTCTGGAAGAGCTTGTAAGCACCATAGCCAACCAAACCAATTGCAGCCGCACCAAGTACTACAGGACTGGTAATAATTGCACCAGCGGCCGTTAAGGCACCACCAGCAGCAACCATAAAGCCAGTACCGGCAGCGCTAGCAGCAGTACCCAACATAGTCGGCAGACTAAGACCAGCCAAACCTGCCAAACCAGATGCCAATTGATAACCAGCGTAAACCTGTGCGCCGGTTTCCAATACATTGGCTACGTTAGCTACCAGACCGTCTTCTTCCACGATACCGCTGTCAATCATGCTGTCCACGGCCATGCCACCCGCAAGGGCTACACCACCAACCAGGCCCGCTTTCTTGAGTTTGGTACTAGGTTTACTACGGTGCTCTTTGCGCATCTCCTTACGTTTCTTACGGACTTCAGGATGTTCGCCCTTGTTGTCCATAATGGTGTCAAGCACACTGGTGCCCGCGTCAGTCAAAGACTTAGTCTTGAGCAACGTGAACAACCCTTTAGCAATAGCCGTAACGCCAGTGGCCATCACAGGGAGTAACTTGATACCGAGTGTAGCGAACGTCCCCATCATCCTGATTGGAGAGAACAACGTCTTGGTGATAAAGGTGGAGATCCCACCCAAGACACTTAACGCGCCACCAAACATGGTACCTAACAAACCAAACAGACCAGCACGTTTGGTGTCAGGTTTCTTCTCACCAAAACCGAAGGACTCACCGATGCGGATGATCGCATCCTGAACCATACCGGCCTTTTTCTTTTCCTTTTGCTCTTCTTGGTCTTTAAGAGAGTTGAGTCGTTCTTTAGGTTCGCCAGGTTTAGGTTCTGGAGCAGGGTCACCTGCCGCTGGACGATCACCATAAGCCGCTGCAATTTTCTCTTTGATGGCTTCAGCAAAGTTATGCTTACGCATCTCGGGTGGGTTTGCAGCACGCTCTTCTCGCTTAGCAACCTCTTCCTTGGATGGACCAGGGGTGTCAGGGTCAATGCCTTTGTTGAAATCTGGCTCCGAGTCTTCCTTGGTTTTCGGTGCCTTTTTCTTTTTACCTTTCTTACCGGTAGCTGGTGCTGGTTGGGTCTCAGGATCACCCTCTGCCTCGAGAGGCTTCTCAACACCATCCGTGCCAGTCAGTGCGTTGACCATTGCAGCCGGGGCGTAACCCCAGTGTTGCAACAGCAAGTCGTAGATACGGTCAATCGAGTTGATAATCGGAGTGTAGTCTGCTTTAAATACTTCTTTCGACTTATCTACAGCAGCCCCACCGTATTGCATCGCACGGTCTTTAGCTCCTTTAAGGATCTCCAGACCCCAACTACCAAACTTCTTCGACAGCTTACCAAGCTTGTTAACCGACACACCCATCGACGTAACCAAACCGCGGTCGTAGTCTTCCTGGGAGATCAGCATATTACCTTCACGGTCGTATACTGGTCCGTCGATTTCATTCCATCCAGTGAGCATTACTGCTTTGCCGTCTGGACCAACCTTGTAATACGCACCACCATCAAACGACTTGCCCAACAGGGTAGGTGCTTTGGCTCCTTCCTTATATACGTCCATCTGGAAGAAGCGCTTGGTTACTGCGTTCTTGGCAGCTACCGCACGACCCCATGGATCTACCCAACGGAATGCTTTGCTAATCCATTCACGCACCTTGTTCAACCCGCTAAGGAATACTTCCTTGTTCTCAGCAGTAAACAGTTTACCGGCTAACTTACGAGCACCAATGATGGTCCCGTCTTTAATGTCCTTGATGCTCCCCGTGATATCCTTCCACGACTGGATGATCACTTTCTTGGACAGGTCATAGTAGTCGCCGTCACGCAACTTCTTCGCACTGAGTAATGGCTCGTCAGAACCTTCCTCATAGAGGTCTTCATTGTCCTCTGGTGTTTTGGCTTTAGCCATCCCACGGATTTTGCCGTAAGCAGTAGCGGCTACAGCACCACCTGCAATCAACGCAGCAGCTTTAGGGTTATGCAACGCATACCCAGCGAGACCACCTAACAAACCACCCAGGATCAGTGGCTCGTTCTTGAGTACCGTGTCAACTGCCTTGTTGTAGAAGTCTTGGAACGAGAACTCTTTGATGCGATCCATGATACGTTGTGTACCAGACCGCATGTCATCTTCTTCCTGCTTGTCCTTGGGTTTCTTACGTACCGGTTGATTCTCATAAATCTTGGTGAGAGTCTCGTTACGGGTCTGAGCCAATTGCAGCAGGTCGCCAGTGTTCTTAACCAACAAATCCATTTTGGTGTTAAGTGGCTGGAAGTCAATCCCGCTAACTGCTTTCATGGCATCGCCGAACCCACCCATGGACTGAGCAAAGTTCTTGAGACCATCCAGCGTTTTAACCAGTTCGTCGAACCCTTCTACCTTGACTGGAACAGTCGTGGCAGTAGGCGCGACGCCAGCAGCCGCACCGAAAGTGAACTTAGGTACAGTGGCTTGCGCCAGCGGGTTGATAGGGTTAGGTGTAAACGTGCCAAACGAGCGAGTAGGAATCGGTCCTTGTGTCTCAGGCACAGGGACTGACGACTTCATTTCTGGGTCAGCCAAATATTGCTTGTAGACTTCCCAGAACTTTTTCTCAGAGACTTCGTCACCACCACCCCACTCGGACTTGGTGATAATCCCTGCTTCCTTCATCGCATTCCAGAAACCACTGTTGCGGTAAGTTTCCAGGTTAGCCGTAATGTCCGGCATGAAGGTGTCGAGCGACCGTGCTGCGTCAGCCATACCTGGGAGCAGTCTACGACCTTTCTCAGTAGGCATGTACGTCAGCATGCGTGTGCGCGTAGCGTCGTCACCAGCATGGAACTCATCGATGTGGTTTTGGGTAATCCCAAACGCCGCCATGATGGATTCACGGATTTGTTTAGCGGACTTCTTGGAGAACCCGTCCTCTTCCTCTAACGCCAGGAAGTTGTACGGGTTGAAGCCTTGCTTACGGTCTACGTCACGGGTCAACTGGTAAGCCAGGTCTTGCTTGGCCTTAGCCGACATTGTGCCACCACCCTCTTTGTCAAGCGACTCAGCCAGGTTAAGGGCCGAAGTAGCTTGCGAGGAGAACTGGCTACGATCAAACACAGCATTGGTAACCGTGGCTACTTTCTGCTTGTCGGTAATGAAGTCGTCTTTAACGTAGTCGTAAGCCAAACGCTTGACGTCGTCACTACCAGTCCGGATTTGCTCCAAGGACAAGTGGATCATGCTGAACCAGCGTGGGATCTCTTCGTTCAACGTACGGTCGGAACGACGGGTCCACAGAGCGTTTTCTTCACCATCTGCCAGGGTGCGGTTTTTCAGGTTGTATGTGGTATAGCTAGACTCCCACATGTCATCCATGATTGCGCCAGCGCCCTTGTTGTACATTCCGCGTGCCATTTTCATGGCAACCCAGACTGCTTTAGGCATTGGTGGTTTGTCTTTCGGCAACTGATCTACGTAGTCATCGTAGGTCATATCGTCCAGTTCAGACTGACCGTGCTTGTAATGACGGTGCAGGGTATTAGCCAACTCCTCGCCATTACCAGTAACGTAAGTGGCTACGTTACCGAGGTCGCCAAGACGGATGTAAGCGTCGTCAGCCCATTTGCTAAGTTTAGGGAATTGCTTCTTAAACTTAGCAATGTAACCTTGGGCCATCCCAGACTCGATCATCTTGGGAAGCTTATTAAGGAAGATACCGGCTGCCGCGTTACCGAGCATGGAACCTACGTTAAGGGGCATCCCTTCGGTCATCTCAGCAACCATACGCAGGCTACTGGTGATGTCCGACACGTTGGACATGTTGTCGTCCAGAGCATCCTTACCTACACGCTCAGTCAAGAAATCAGCAATACCACCGAAACGACCCTTGGCTTTGTCGAATACAGACTCACGCACACTCTTTTTCAGAGCTTGCATGTTCGAGGTTTTCTCGTAGTCCGACATCTTGACGTACTCACCGATCTGTTTCAACTCGGTGACGATGCGGTGGTTACTAACTTCCATGAACTTGTAGTACTTGGAGCTAGTAAGGTATTGCCGTGCAGTGATGCTGATCATCAACTGGTCGTTACGTTGGGTTACACGACGCTGGAAGTCCAGCAAGTGTTCCAGTAACTGGTTGGTGCGCATACCGGTCTGGTTAAGACCTTGGATGTTAGCGATAGACCGACCACCGATCTCAGCCATCATCCCGATGGTTTGTCTACCGATCGACTTGGAGGTTTCTCGGGTAAGGATAGCGTTAGCGTCTTCGTTGCTGATTAACGCTTTAACTTCCTCGTCCGATACACCTTCTGCCTTATCGGTGTCATCGCGGTCGTAATCGGTTTTTTCCCAGTCCGAGAAGTCCCTTTTACTGAAATCAGTAAGGGTCTCGGAGATTTTATTAGGAAGCTTATTACCAACAGCTTTAGCCGCACGGTCTGCTAAATACTGCAAATCCTGCACAGTGGTAAAGGTACCATTTTTAATCTGTTCCATTACGTCGCGACGACGTTGGTTCAGATCACGCAGGTTACGGAAGGTAGGATTCCAGGTGGCTGGCAGAACCTTCTGTAGCGTGTTGATCTTTGCATCGGTACTGCCGATCGTGCGCTCGACGATACCGTCTAAAAAGCCGCTTACAGCGCTTCGTAGGAACCCTTTCTTACCGCCTGGGTTATCGAAGTCCGAATCGAAGTCCATGTCACCTTCGAACGGATCATCCCCCCAGTCGTTATCGTAACTCTCGAAATCATCATAATCTGACATATCTACCCCAAGGGTCACTATATGAAACCCAGTAATATAACCTTGTTAGATACCAGGGAGATCGTCCCCGGTATCTTCAAACCTGTGGCGTCTACCGATGCTTTCGAAGGTATGACTCAGAACCTCAACGACGAGGGTCTGTACTCTTTAGAAATCTTTGGCAAAATGGGGTCTAAAGAGCGTGATAAAACTGAAGCTTACATTGACGTCAAGCTTCCTATTTTTAACCCGAGCTACTTAAAAGCGCTTGGTCAAATAAAATCTCTGTACATCGGGATTTTGAAAGGCTCGGAATATGCCGTCTGGGACGACCGAGCCAAGGATTTCATAAAATCCAACATCATCGACGGACAGACTGGTTACAGTTTTTTCGTCAAGCATTTCTACGATTTGGTGGTAACGGTAACCGACTCGTACAAACGTAAGCAACGTGTTAAGTTTATCAACATGTTCCGTAACACGGCACTGGGTACCAAAGTCTTGGTAATCCCTGCTGGCTTACGCGATATCCAGTTCATGCCTAACGGTGCGCCAAGTGAACCAGAGTTCACTGAGTACTACCGTAAGTTGATGTTCCGTACCCGTGTAGTATCCATTGGTACTGCTGGTGACGCTGAGAACCCGCTATACGACACTGTACGTTGGGGGCTGCAATCGTCCTTTAACGACATCGACCAGTACATCTTTGGTCTGATGGGCGGTAAGGGTGGTATCCTGCAACGTCGTATGTCTACCCGCGGTGTAGTGGCTGGTACTCGTAACGTTATTACTGCACGTAAGGTTTCCCGTAGTAACCTATTTGAGGACGACGGTGTAGATCCGAACAGTGTAGACATGGGCCTGATGCAAGCATTGCTGAACTACCAGTATGTTTGTATCCATGCCATGACCACCAAGTACCTGGAAGGTGTGTTTACCCCAGGTAGCGACCAGGCTAAGTTGGTAAATACCAAAACCCTGGAATACGAGTACACTGAGGTCCAACCGGCAACGGTAGACAAATGGACTACAGCGACTGGTATCAGCAAACTGTTTAACGGTTTCTCTAACGTTAACCTGCGTAATAAGCCCATCATTATCAGTGGCCACTATTTGGCACTGGTTTACGACGATGGCAAAGAAGTCTGTGTGCTGGGTGATATCAACGACCTGCCTGAAGGTAAGGATCGTAAGTTGGTAACACCGATGACGTACATGGAACTTTACTACCTGTCCTGCCAAGAAGCTATCCGTCGACAGATGTCTCAACAGACACGTTATCCGGTTACTGGTCTGGGTTCCATTTTCCCAGCCAAGGTAAACCTGCTGACTACGGTTGGTAGCAAGAAGCGTACACTAATCGAGCCAGACGGCACAGTAATCGGTGAACTGCCTAAGTACCCTATTAAGGGTGAACGCGTAGACTACTTTGACGCTATGTCGGTAGACCCTACTCGTGAGCAGGCACTGGGTTCTGACCACGATGGTGACGCCTTGAACTCTAACAGTCTTTGCGGTGAAGACACCAAGGCTCAAGTAGTAGACTTGTTCGGTAAGCGGGAATACTACATCAGTGGTAGTGGTAACTTCCTGTATGACCCGGTCAACGAGCCGTTAATGTTTGTTTTGAAAGCCGCCACCAGCGGCATGAGGAATCGTAAATGACGCAAGTTAACGACCCGTTAGCGGCGGTTGCTGGAACCGAAGCGATGGCTGCGATGTATCCGCAGTTCCATCGTTGGTTCGTAATGCGTAAACGGCAAGAACTGGTTAACCCTGCTTTCCTGCCGATCAGTGAGATCACCTTACCGCGTATGTCGCTGTACCATTATTTCCCTAAGGAAGTACTGGAGATCGGTCCTAGCCGTAGCGAAGCTTTTGTAAGTAACTTCGTCGGTAACGTGTTCCTTGATTTTGTCAGTCACTACGAGCCTGTACTGGGTGGTGGGCGTAACGTGCCACTGGAAGTGCGTAAAGCTATCCAGGCGTATCGCGCTACCCACTACAACTACAACTGGACCAAAGAGATCAAGTCTGTTTACAATCGGGAACAAAACCTGATCGTAAAGAGTTATGGTCTGTTGGATCGGATGTTTATCCAACGCCCAGGGATCTTCGTAAACTACGAACGGTACTACAACCACTTTAATGCGCTTATTAAAGGCATTAACGAGGAAGTGGACCGCCCTGGTGTACACCAGCGTCAACAGTTTATCCGTATTGATCTGCCAATCAACTTCCCTGGTTTCAACGAGTTGTTGATTGACTACGATCACTTTATCCACCAGTACGACCTGGTTAATAACAAACCAGTACCGAATAACCAGTCTGTACGTTTAACCAAGGCTGAGTCTAGCTATTGGTTGATCGACTTCATGGCATTTGTATTCGGTGACTACCAGTATTCTCTGTTCAACAAGTTGCAAGAGCAGGCGCTGCAAAACCTGCACATCATCTTTGTTTTCGATAGTCGTTGCTTGATTATCAATCTGGCTACCATTAAAGGTTGGCTGGATCAGGAGAACGATAAAAACTACCTGGCCAAGGTAGACAAATCAAAGCAAACCAGTCACAGAACTGGTAGCCCAAAACGACTAAACGCTGCGAAGCGCTTTTACCTAGCCTTGCTTAACCTCTCGCGCGGAGGGATCAGCGAACAAGAGAAGGATAATCCAAATGGAGAGGAAGAAGAAAATAATTCCAATCTGGATGCAGGAACGGTTGGATCTGAAGAGGAGCAAGGACGAACACCAGCACACAGTGTCCAAGAAAAAGTTGGTAAGGACAATGGCGCTGTGGGTAATCCTGGTCCTAGCGGTGGTCTCTTGGATGTCCTCAAAGACGCTGACCGAGATGTGGCATCTGGTAATAACGACGCCGGAGGCGCGGGAAGCGGAAATCCTGTTCAGGATGATCAAGACTGGAACTCCGCAGTAGACGATACCCTGCTCGAGCAAGAACAAGTCGAGCAGGTAATCAACGTCAAGCGTGACCCGTTCGACACACCTACTGCTGGTATCGCACTGGCGCTGGAAGAACGGGCACGTAACGGTAACCTTAGTGTTGCCGAACAAAAGTTCTTCATGAAGAAAGGTGAGCAGTACAAAACCATTCGCATGGAGAACGGTCAGACCCTGGAGGATTTCATCAAGATCTCCCCAGAGGAACTGAAAGAGTTAAAGAACGACGCTAAGATCGAAGCTAACTTCATTTCGATTTTGGATGAGTCGATGTTGGAGTCCAAGGCCAATGTGTTGAAAAAGGGTTACGTAAAACGTTTCCTTTATAAAGACGTAGTCGGTATGACCTTGGGTATCCAGAACGCTGGCTTTGCCCTGAACAACTTCAAGCTGGAAGAGATCAACAGCGTTGAAGGTAGTTACGACGTAATGTCGATTCAGGTGCACCACGTTAACGGTGATCAGTCTACCCACGCAATTCGTTTCCCTAAGGTTCAGCCTGACGGTACGTTTGTGGTAGACGGGGTTAAGAACCACATGCAGCTGCAACGTCGTGAACTCCCGATCCGCAAGATCGATCGAGACACCGTAGCACTGAGTAGTTACTACCCTAACCGCTTGATGGTAACCCGCAGCCAGGAGATGGCCAAGAACCTGTCAGTATGGTTGTCTAAACAGGTGATCCGTAAAGGTGGGGAGAAAACCCTTACCTTCAACCGTGGTAGTAAGTTTGACCAGTCGTTGCATGCACCGCGTATCTACAGTGCGTTGGCCACTAAGTTCCAGTGGATCAAAACTGAGAAGTTTACTTTTGACTTCCGGTTCCACAACTTGGTAAAAGAGCATCCAGATTTTGCCAAGTACGATAAGAAGGACTCGTTCTTGGTGGGTGTGCAAAATGGTAAACCACTGACGCTGGATAGCTTCGGCAACGTTTACCTGGATGGTGTAGAACAAGGTACCATTGAGGGCCTGATGGGGATCTCGGTGGCTAAAGCACCTATCGAGTATTGCTCTATCAGTGTTGGTGGGTATTTGTTCCCTATCGGCGTGCTGCTCTGCTACTACTTCGGTATTGACGAGCTGCTGCGTGTTACCAAAGCTGTTACCCGGTCGGTGCCTAGCGGTACCCGTGTTAAGTTGGCTGAAGACGAGTTCGCTATCGCCTTCAACGACGAGTACCTGGTGTTCAACCGTCGTGACAAACACGTGTCGATGGTGTTTGGTGGTCTGTCTGGTTTGGGCAATATCAGTAACTTCAGTAAGAGCGATCTGAACAACCCAGGGATCTGGGGTCCGTTGATTGCCGATGCTAAAGTTAAGACTCGTCATTTCCGTGAAATGAAGTGTCTGTACGACCTGTTCATTGACCCAGTAACCAAGGCTGAACTCCGCAAGATGAAGTACGCGGATTCCTTCCACTACTTGCTGCTGGATGCGGTTAGCCTGTTGGAGACCGATCAGACCCGTAACCCGGTTGAAGTCGAAGAACAACGGTTCGTTGGCTACGAGCGTTTCGCTGGTCACATTTACAGCGAGCTGTGTGACGCCATTCGTAAGTACAACAACAAAGGTACTGACCGTAAGCACAAACTGGAAATCAACCCTGACGCAGTAACTATGCGTATCCTCACGGACACGTCGGTTAACTTGGTGGAAGAAGTAGGTCCGGTCCACCAGTTGAAAGACCAGGAAGAGTTGACGTTCGGTGGTACTGGTGGTCGTAGTGAGATCACGGTTACCCAAAGTGCTCGTGTGCAGTTGCCTAGTTATAAAGGCAGGATCTCTGAGGCGAACAAGGATAGTGGTAAAGTAGGTTTCACTACCTACACTACTAGTGACCCTCTGATTGCGGACTACCGTGGCAACATGGATCTGCACAGTTCTGCTAGCTACACTGGTTTGCTGTCGGTTACTGGTAACTTGTCGCCATCTATCACCAAGGACGATGCCAAGCGTCAGATCTTCGTATCTACACAGTGGTCTCAGGCTGTTAGTGCGCGGAACTACACTTGGGGTATTACTCGGACTGGTTACGACTCGATTGTTCCCCACCGTACTTCGGAACTGTACAGTAAGGTAGCCCAACAGGAGGGTAAGGTTACCGCGGTCGAGGAAGACCGACTGTTGGTTACCTACAAGGACGGTACCACGGACACTTACCCACTGGGTCTGGTGATTGGTGAGGCTAGTGGTGAATACCACCGTCACACTCGTGCTACCGACCTCAAGGTAGGTGACACATTCCGTAAGGGTGACGTAATCGGTTGGGACGAGGAATGGTTTGCTCGCGATCCATTCAACCCTGGGCAAGCGGTACTGAAAACTGCCCAGATGGTTCGTATTGCGATGCTCGAAGACCAGGACACCTTCGAAGACTCCATCGCTGTGTCGCGTGATCTCGTAGAAGAGTCGGTTACTCCTTACCTTAACCCTGCTCGGTTCACAATGATGGCTAACCAGTCGCTTGTGATGCGTGCTAAGGTGGGTGATGAGGTCGATTATGACACGATTTTATGCGAAATCGAAGACAGCCACGTCCTCAGTGACGGGGCGGGTGATGACAACTTAAGCGAGCTTAACCGTTTGGGTATTCGTCAGATCCGCAGTAAGTACCACGGCAAAATTATTCATATCGACGTTAAGTACAACTCTCCTCAAGAAGAGATGTCCGAGACTGTTAAGAAGCTGGTTAAAGAGGGTGACCGTAAACGTAAGCGCTTCATGGAGACTGAAGGCAAGCAGCCAGTAACTGGCGGTGTCAACAGTAACCTGAACGTTGCTAAACCAGTAATCCCGCCAGGAATGGTTCTGGTCACTGTAATGATCGAGTCGTTGGACGTCAGTACTACTGCGGACAAATTCGTACTCGGTAACCAGATGAAGGCCACTACTGGTTACGTCATGCCTAAACCCATCTACACTGCTGATGGTCGTAAGGTTGACGTTAAGACTAGTTTCAAGGGTATGCTTAACCGGATGGTGTGTAGTCTGCGTGACGAAGCCGCCAGTAACGAACTGATGTGTGGGTTCAGTAAATTGGCCATTAAAGTCTACAGGGGTAAATAGATGAACTATCGGTTGCTTAATGCAATCCGGGATATCCAGGTCGCCTCGAAAGAGTGCGGCCTTTATCTTGGTGATATCGACGGTAAATGGGGCAAGGGATCGGCTGCAGCAGTATCCACCTTGTTAAAGGACTACGATTACCGCATGAACGGTAGCCGGACGTTCAACACTACGTTGCCACTGCCTACACCAGTAATGACTGAAGAGGCAGCGCTCAAGATCATCCAGACCAACCTGAACCTGTTGAAGGTTTACGATGGTGCGCCAGATGGTCTGATGGGCTCTGGTACTTGGGGTGGGTTCTTGAAAGTAGTGAACAACTACAAAGCCTACAACAAGGTAGCTTACTACGACTTGGGTTGGTCCAAGCTGGTGGGTGCAGAGTTCCTCAAGAAGGTTACTGCCTGGTGTCGTAAGCACAACCTGTGGCCAGAAGCCCCATCGGCCCTTATGGCTTGTATGCACTTCGAGTCGGCGGGTACGTTCAGTCCTACCATTCGTAACAAGGCTGGCGCCTACTACTTCGGTCTGATCCAGTTCGGTAAAGATGCCGCAAAAGACCTGGGTACTACGGTAGAAGACCTGATCAAGCTGTCGCAACTCGAACAGCTGGAATGGGTGTTCAAGTATTTCGAAATGTGGATGCGTCGTGGTAAGAAGTACACTCGTCTCGAGGATTTCTACCTGACCATCTTCTATCCAGCTGCCGTTGGTAAGAAGCCGGATGAAGTCCTGTTCCGTAAGGACGGTTCTACTCCGCTTGAGATCAAGTCCTATGTGCAGAACAGAGGCTTCGATTTCAACAACGATGGCATGATCACTGTAGGCGAGATCAACACTCGTCTGTACACTACGTACTACGACGGGATGCTCCCTGCAAACCGCGTTACGTCTAACCAGCTTTACTGATACCGGGAGTCGTAAAGTGTCTAAAGAAAAAATGGTTGATGACATTATCACCGGTGCTAACACCATCGAGCTGGTAAAACACACTCTGGCGGCTATCGGCCTGGTCTACCTGGCCCCGCTGGAAGAGTCCATTCTGGACGAGCAGATCAGCAAGGCTATTGTTGCTGCAGGTAAGGAGGGCAACTAAATGATCCGTCAATCGAGTATCGGTCTGGCCGAGCTGATCGCCGTAGGTAACCCTACTTTCCGCCCTACACAGATCCTTGAAGGTCTGAATGGTGTGAGCCACGGCCTGGAACCTTACGGTGAGCAATTCCGTAAGGAGATCGTGGATGTAACTGGTTCTTCGGAATCGGAGCACACCACCATCATGGAAGCTGCTGGTAATCGCCTGGGTGAGATCATCCGTGGCGCACTGGACAACATCAGTGCCTATGGCAAACCACTAGCGCTGGCTATCGGCCAGAAAGCAGATATCTGCTACAGCAAGGAATCTCTGCGCAGCATTGCTCAGCAGTATTTCAAGCACACCTTCGTTTGGTTGGACGATCCGTTCTTCGATTCGCCTAACTACCCAACCAAGGTAGCTGACGAGTCGTTCACCTACACCAACGTTGGTCTGGACATGCTGAAACGTCTGGACTTCGAATGGCCTACCAACGACCAAGTACTGGCGTTCGTCAACTCGAACCACGCTGACGTAGTAGAAGTCATGCGCGAGCGTGACACTTCGCCTGCTTGGGCTGCTGGTGCCCTGGGTGACATCGCCACCCTCAACGACCTGTTCGTTAAATCGGCCAACGGTAACTTCGACTTCAGCCGTGTTAAGCAGCTGGATTCCGAGCGCATCCTGAAAATGTACGTCGTACTCACCAAGATGTACACTTCGGATGACCTGGTGCCTTGGCTGAAAGCTGGTTCCATCGAAGACTACCGCGCGTACGTGGTTACTCTGTGGAACGCGCTGACCTGTCATATGGTCAACCTGCGTAAGGTAGTGCAAGGCTACCGCGCCAATGGTCTGTCGGTGTCCGACAACGGTCCAGTCCGTCTGGCTGATGGTAAGGGCGCTGAACAAGCTGGTGCTCGCTTCGTTGAAGCAGATGCCATGGTGTTCTACACCGATAAGGCCCTGGAACAAATCTCCCAGGGTGAGTCCGGTGGTTCGCTGACCGAATGCCTGTTGGGTTGGTACTGGGAACGTCTGCTGGGCAATCCAAAGCCTGTCTTAGACATTCTGGCTAATCCAGCCAAGTACATGTCGGCTTCGCAGGTGTACTACAACCACGTTCACGAGAAACTGACTGTTCACGCCAAAGATCGGTTCATCACTACCGGTCTGGCGGCTATCAGTGAGTTCATCGTAACCAACGAGAACCTGAGCGAACGTCTGGCTGAAGTACGTGGTCAGTCCCAAGAGTTGCTGGGTACCTGGGTGCGTAACCACTTCCAGAAAGAGCTGGAGCTGTGCTTCCGCGGTGTGCTGGGTAGCGGTTACAACTTTAGCGGTGGTGTGCTGGACGACACCGGCGGTTCCCTGACTACTCATGTCATGGCGTCGCAGATCGTGCCAAAGTTCCTGGCTCTGCTCAAGTGTGACCTGGCCGCTGAGATCCTCAGCCGTACTTACCAAGAGTGTGCAGCCGATGCCACTCCGGAACAACAACGCGAGCGTCTGACTGTAGCGGTCGTACAGACTATCGTTGGTAAGTGTCTGGTAGCATGAGTATAGAAGGGCTCCGTAGGGAACCCAGCGCTAGCTTTCAAGCTAAAGCACTCACTGAATTACCTGATGGTTCCGTTATCGCAAACCGTTACTTGGAAGTTTATATCCCAAGGCGGTTTGTGGATAACGGGATGGCTACTGTTAGTGACAAAGTTACTACAGCTGCTGTATTAGGTTTGGTGATTCCGGATGAGTGTTATGCTCCTCTGGTAGCGTTGATGGACATTACCCTACTACCGCTGAACATTCGTGAGGTCAACATCAAGGGTGTACCTTATCTGGTATTGGAGTTTGAGAAAGGGGATACGGTTATTGAGTCCTTGGAGGTGATTCAGGATTCGAACAAACCGTATTTCTACATGCTCGAGTTCTACTACTACGCTAAGATCACCTGGTACATGTCGCACCGTGAAGTCGAAGGCTTGTTTGACAACGCCAAAGCTGAATGCGGTGTAGACGTGGGCAGCACTTTCCAGGTCCCACGTGTCCTCACATCCATTATGTTCCGTGACCCGGATAACCCTGACCAGCCTTATCGCTACAGTAAGGCTATTGCGGAGGGTCGTCCACCACTGATTGTTGGGCTCAACAACGGCAGCATGTTGATCGACGGTACCTTCGCTAAGATATCCAGTGGTTATCTGCAAGACAACACCGTTGCGGCTATTGTCAACCCGGATACCAAGGTTACAGATTACGAACGGATTATGCGAGGTATTCCGACATGAGTCAAATTATCAGTTTTGGCAGCACGGTATTAGAAGGTACGGGTAAACGCGGTATGTTGCAACCGATGGAGCCAGGTGGTGATTACTACTTGGTAAACGCCGGGGGCTTCAACATCGAGAACCGGAGTGGTATCAAATACCGCTTCAACGAATACCTGCGTGAGTGCATGCGTCCTGAGTCCGATCTCAACCGTCGGATCTCGGAGAAGCAGTTGTGGTGTGAACTCGGCCACCCGCCTCAGTACTACTGGGAATGGCGTGACGGTCGCATCGTGCAGACCCCAATCACCGACGTGTTCCAATGGATCCATCGCCTGCGCACTATCGTGGAAGCGAACGTGTGTGGTTCGATCCGCAAGATCCACTGGATCATGGACCAAGGTGAAACCGGTCCTATCTACAACAAGATCGAAGTACGCCCGTGGGGGCCTCTGAGCTATGTTCTGAAGGAATCGCTTGCCGACCCTGACATGAACACTGCTTTCTCCATTCGTACTGTTACCAAGCCTCAGAAGCTCGGTGACCGTGTCCGTGAGGTGGATTACTTCACTGGCTACGATCTGGTTATGGAACAAGGCATGTTGATGGCCTGTAAGCACCGTACTGCTGGTCTGGAAGATTACATGGCACAGCAGCTCCGCCAAGGGCCTGCTGAGATGTCCGCTACCGTAGATGAGGTTATCTACGTATGCGACCGTGAAATGCGTAAGGAAGCCTTCCAGGTGCGTTTCGCTGGTACTGAGTCGCACGATGGTCTGGTCCACATGATCGAACAGATCAAAAAGACTTATCGTCACACCGACAAAGTACAACTGCGTGTAACCAGCTCGCTGAACGTGTTCTGATTGTAGCCTAAGGTGGGGGTTCGCCTCCACCTTAGGTATATTTATTTTTTAGCTGGGCCTACAATGTATTACCCGGTGAATGGGCCCAACAATACTCAACGAAATTGGAGTAGTACAGATGGACGAACAATTCGCTAAAGACAACCTGCTGAATGCCAAGTTGGACCAAGTTTCCGTAGCCTTGGCATTGCGGGATGTCGTTGGTGGTATCCAGGTTCTGCGCACACTGTTGCAGACCTCGAAGGAACGCTGGGCGCGCTTCACTAACGTTGAAACCGGTGAGCACCTGATCAAGGGTGTGGCGGTAAGCACGGTCAAGACCGATGCGGTCTATACCTACATCGCTTACATCATCAAAACCTACATGCAGTCGCGTGGTGTGCGTACTACTGCCTGGACCAAGAACACCATTAGCGGTGAAAACTTCACCAACAAGGCTATCAGCAACATCACTGCTGCTCATACCTTCGAGACCCATGAAGAACTGTTCAAGGTGATCGCTACTCGTCTGATCGGTTTCGACGACGCCCTGGTTGACATGGCGGTGTCCACCGACAACGAGAAAATCGCCGAAATGTTGGTGATTTACCTGGGTAGCCGTTTCGACCTGGGTGAGTCCGCGGAAGAACTGATCGAGCGCTACGCGCAACAAATCGGTTGTTTCCATGCATTGCTGGATGTACAAGGTTTCACCCCGGCGTTCTTCGAACAACGCCTGGTAGAAGCACAGCAACACTTCGACACCCCGGCCGACGATGACCACATCCACATCTTCGATCCGCTGCGCTTGCTGACTTACTACATCTAACAGTAAGAATATTTCAAGCCTATATCACTAGGATGACCAAACAGGCAAATGCCTGAGGGGACGTGTACGCACTCCTCTTCCTTTGGTAGTTTACTAAACCCTATTTTGTATAAGTGAGTCTCTTATGTCGCTGAATAACGAATACGCCAAACTGATGGGTAACGGTGTGGCCTCGCTGGTGGAGCACCATGATTACAACAAAGGCTCCAACCACGTAACGTTTGATGCATCCAAGGTCGAGTTCCCGGAGAACGTTACCGTCGAGTCGCTGCAGACTCACGTTAACTTCCTCAATGACACTTCCGGCCAGGTCCGCGAAGCGGTAGCTCAGATCGCTCGTAAGCAGTACGAAGAAAACAACAAGATCTCCACTGTCGACGGTACTCTGGAACTGGGCGGTGTGATCATCAACTCCCAGCACCACCTGCGCAACCAGATTGCCGACGACGTCTACATCTACGGTCACAGCACCACCCAGACCACCTATCAGCACTCCGGCGACCACGCCGCCTGGATGGCTGAGCAAGACCAGGTCAACGTTGACATGGCAACCAAGCTGTTCAGCTAAGCAGTAGTTGAGTCCTGCTCCTGGGGTAACACCTAGGAGCAGGGTCTATTCCGCATTTTCATTTTTAGGGTACGGCAATGGCTAACAACATTAAGTTTGAGAAAGTTCCTGGTGGGATCAAAGTTCCACTGTCTGAAGCTTTCCGTGAAATCGTTAAGGGCTATACCACTAGCACCTTCTGGTACCACTTGCGTGGTGTAGTAGACGTAGCGCGTGCTGATAACAACTTCTATATCCCTGGTGATGACGTAGAGACGTTCGTCACTATAATGCGTATTTACTTTGAGCATAATGGTGTGCAAGAGCTGCTCGAAGATGAAACCAAGCAAGTGGATCTGATGATCTACTCGCATACCACCAAATACCACTTGGATAAGACAGTAAATGTAGCTGGGTTCTACAGCTTACGCCCTATGTCTCCGTGGTCGTTGATTGTCAGCGACAAGGTGTCAGAATGTTCTGGGAAATAGTTCTTACTGTAGCAACAGTTATGCTTACGTTAAACTGCTTGTACAGACACCGTATGCTAACTTGGAGTTATACTAAACTCCATTATCATGATTGGCTTTGTCAGTTCGCCATTACTGCTTATATGCATTTTGCTATTAATTCCTTCTTCTTTGTAACTTCTATTTATAAACTTTTGGAGCATTAGTTATGAAACCTGTTTTCAATGATAGAGATAGCGAGCTGGTATTCGGCCTGTTCGAAGAGTGTGTCGTTGATATGTTCGGTGCTCCTACCTTTGGTATGCGCTATGGTGGTGGTCTCCATCATCAACTGCTTGACGTCGGTATGTGCGGTGTTGCACGTGGCTACCTGGATAAGTTCACCACTATCGCACCGCTGGTAACTTACGGTATTACCGTTAAACAAATGCCTCCTTTGGACAGGCAAGGGCGTTACCAACTGGATGCAGACGAGCGTGATTACATGCCTTCAGTAGCAGTATACAAACAAACCAAGACTGATAACGAAGGCAAAACTTACGAGGTACTGTCCATCGGTATCAGCGGTGATGTACTGCAAAACGACGTCTGTGGTTACCCTGTTCAAGTGGATGAGTACTATCGTAAACAGTCTGGTCAGATCTGGGGTACTGAAACCCTGATGCATGCAGCTAAGCGTCAGTACCAAGCCAAGGTCGAAACTACACTCATGGCCATTGATTACGACAACGAGGCATTCCATAAGAACTTTACTCCGCCGATGCATTTCCTGCGGGATGGTAAACGCAAGCCAGGTTACAACGGCGCGCCGCATGTAGCTGCTATTTACGCGGTACCTGTACCCGTGACAACGGTCATGGAATTCCTTGATGACAAGTACTCCATGATGGGTTGGGTTTCTCTGAGTGACTTGCAGAATCTCGGTTACCTCCAACGCGCTCGCGCTGAAGTATTAGAAGAAGATCCTAAGCTCACCAGTATTGAATATGGTTTTGCTCTGGAGCCACTGCAAAAGCGAGTAGGTCACTTGATCAACATCCCTCTGGAACCGTGGTCTGCTGCTCTGGTTACTGATGACCACGACGAACTGGAACGTTACCTCCGTGGGGTGGTCTATAAGCAATCGTAATTAAAACTGACCAACCCATCTTACACCATAAACAGGTGTAAGGTGGGTTTACGATGTCTAAAGGATTTTTATTGGTAACGGAAGGTTTGGGTGGGAGCGGTAAAACCACCTTATGCGATCGCATCCAGGCATGGTTCACTGAGGAGCGTATTCCTTGTGTCCGTACCTTTGAGCCAGGTGGTACTCCGGCGGCTAACTTCTTGCGTAAGCTGTGTCGTGAGGGCATCCCTGATGCAGAGCCGTTAACCCCTATGGCGGAGGCCCTGCTATTTAAAGCAGCTCGTGCTCAGCATGTAGAGACCGTTATCAAACCAGCACTGGAACGTGGCGACGTAGTACTGTGTGACCGTTATATGCTCAGTACCTTTGCTTTCCAAGGTATTGGTCGTGGACTGCCGTTATACACGCTAGACAAACTACACCATGATGCAATTGGTCTGGTCCCTGACATGACCATCATCATGGGCGGTGATCCCGAGACCTTTGCTGCGCGGATCTCTGTTACCGAAAAAGGTAGTGACCAGTTTGATAACTGGACCATGGAGCGGAATAACCGTATCCAGAACTACTTTGAATCCGTAGCAAAACAAGATCCGGGTATTTATCATCTGGTAGATGCCGAGCAAAGTGCTGACAACGTATTCTGGCAGGTAGAGTCTCTGTTGATGAAAATCAAAGGGGATCGTAATAAGCAGAAAGCACATGCTCCGAGCATCAAGATTCCACCAAGCTTGCGTGGGGATAGTGTGTTGTCCAAGATTGTTCCTGGGAAAGTACCTAATAACGGGATTTTCGATAAATGAGGTGCTAAATGGGTGTTACAACTAACCAGCCTAAATCGTTAGAAGAGCGAGTGGCTGCCGCTGTTAAAGCTGCCAATGAACGGAAAGTCGATTTCGACATCTGTTACATTGCCGGACGGGCTGAGTGGTCTACTAACTGGGGCGAAGGTTACGTCCGCTCCAATCTGTCCGATCTACTGGAGCTGATTGAGGAGGATATCCGTAATCCAGTGCCTCCTGCTCCAGATCTCCCGGACGAACCAGAACCAGCTGGCTGGAAGTTGTAATCTGTTTACTATACCAGGTAGGGCGCAAGCCCTACCTGGTATAGTAGCAGTTAATTCCTAGCAGCAGTTACATCTATATTACTACCATGATGAAGGTCAATCAATCAATTGTTCTAGGAGTTTTATCATGCGTAAATCTATCATCGCTGGTGTACTGTTCGGTCTGGTAGCTGTTAACGCGGTTGCCTCTCCTGAAGTCATTGTGAGCTGCGACACCCAGCAGGGTAAACAGCTCGAGGTAATCTTCAACAAGTCTGACGACGGTCTGGTCGTTAATTACGGCACGGATCTGGACACCCCGAAATACTCGGTGGTCAAAAAGACCAATGACATGTTCTGGAACTCGGAGTACAACTCTCCGCAGAAAGTCAAAGACACCATCATGTATTTCATCCAGGGTGACGAGCAGGGCAAGTTCACTGTCACCGATTACGGCGACCACACCCTGGTTACTCTGAGTGTTGACCGGGACAACCAGGTTATCCTGGAAGACGCTTGCCGTGACATCAAGCAATTCAATTTCAGTGATCAGCTGACCGCCAACATGGCCTGGGTCGACGACAACTGATTTACACCACCGCTGTAATACCTTTTATTAATCTGGAGTTTTGTAATGACCGATACCAATGTGAAGCCGGCTAACGCTAAAGTGATTCCGGTGGAAGATCGTATTTTCCGTGTGAAGCGTTCGCTGCAAGAAGCAGTTAACGCTATGCGTACTTCCAAAGAGTCTGCCAAACCTGTGGGAGCGCGAGCAGTTGGTCGTGCCAACAAGTTGCTCGCTGATGCCTGCAAGCTGTTGGACGATATCTTTGACGACCATAAGGTCCTGGACGGTATCATCCTCAAGCTGAAAGAAGATCACCCACGCGAGATCGCTGAGTTGCGACGGTTGATCGAAGAACGTGAGGGTCAGTACAACGCCCTCCGCGATGAAGTAACCGAGAACTGTAATGCACAACACCGCGCGATGCGTGATAATGCAAATACAGTGTCTGACCTTCAAAGCAAACTCTTGTTGGCTGAAGAGCACGTTAAGAAAGCTCAGAACACCGGGATGGAGCTGGCCGAGGAACTCGACCACGAGATTGCAAAGCACAAAGAAACCCAGTCCCGACTCGACTCCCTCCAGATCAACTACTGCGAATGTCTGGAGCGGTTGTTCAAAGCTCACATCATGAAGCCTGACGAGCTTTACCGTGTGGCTGAAAAGTTCCTGCCGCAAGTTACGATCGCCGGTGACGATGGGTTCTACCAGGTTAACCCAGACTGGCACACCAAAGTCGTGGTCGATCTGGAGCTGCGTCTGGACACGATAGAACATCGTCGTAAGTACGAACGCGTTCTGCTGGCATCGGTATGTGCTCTGTACACCAGGAACTTCCAAACCGAGGAGCGTAAAGAAATCACCACCATGGTGGCCTGGGATACGTTCTTCGCCGAGAGCCTTGTTTCGCCAATCTTCAGTGTAGGTACTGTGGAACTGTTCCCAAAACCTAAATCTGGGGCTGGTTATAAAGACGTTCTGTCACAATATAACGGCATGGAAGATTTGGCCGTAGTGGGCGATCATTGTGGTGATCAAACGACTCCTACACCGGGTGATGTCAAGGCACCGAGTGAAGAACCTTCCATCTTTGCCAAGGATCAAACCTGGGTCGATCGTGGTCTGTTCACCATAAGCGAGGAATGGGTATCCTGGGCTTACAACAACGCTGGTATTCCAAATGAAGTGGAGGACCTGTACAAGCGCAATGCTTTCCGCACGGTACTGTCCGAACGTGTTCGCTGGTTGGTTAAAACCGAAAGCGCGCCGGTTGTAGTAATCGATTGGGATGGTGCTGCAATCATGCGTAGTCTGAATTTCTCTTGCCTGATGCTCTCGGACCTGGCTACCAGCTTCGTAGGCAAACACCCTGCTGAAGTAGTAGAAAACAACTTCTATCTCTAACCAAATACCACTACTCCTTCGGGGGTAGTGGTACCCAACCCCATCTTTTCAATTTTTTGGGGAGTTACACTAATTTAAGAGGTATTGTTTATGACGACACGGTTTACCATCCAAGACCGCAAGGACTTAGCTACTTTTAGGAGTATCTTGGATTCGGTAGCTGACGTATTGCCACTGGACTTCGTTATCGGCGTTTACAAGCACATTAAAGGTAACCCTAGGGGTTATGACACTGCATGGCTACAACATGCTCTAGTGACGGCTAAGGAGGTTGCAGAGGCACAACAATTGAATGTCGATAGTCAGGGCATTCTGTTGGCCAGTGTTATGCTCATGGAAACCGGTCGTGGCTTCGTAGGAACCGATCCCCAGGAAGGAGCTGTGGCATTTGCTATTGCTTTCATTAACAAAGTAGCTAGCACGTACTTTGACGACAACGAGATCAAAAGTATCTGTAACTGCCTGCGTTATAACCGACAACGGTTCAGACGCAGCGTAGACGGTGCTTTTGTAATCATGGTATCGGAAGTCAGTATCCTCACCAATGTGCGGTTCAATGACATCGATGCTGCGGTGATCTCGTACGTCAGGGAAAACAAGTGTGGGGACAATGACGACGATGGGATTTGTCAAATAGACTCTTGGCACGAGTCGTTAGCAGCAGGGTTCAACGAACTGTACGGACACAATGGTTCTATCTGGACTCAGCTAACCAACGCCTCTAGAGCCTATTTCCAAGATTACATCTTATTGTTCAAACAACAGGCGTCTAATAAAACGATTATCAAATCGGTTATTAGTCAAAATCAACACAGAATATTTAGCAGGTGACCTTATGTTAGACGTAGCTCTGAATTTCATTGCGTGCGTTGTAACGTTACTGGCTTTGTTCTGCGTATGGAGTCGTTACCTGGAGCTGAAAGGATTCAAATACTCAGTAGTAAAAACCCCCACAGGGTTGGCGTTTGAGTACAAGTTAGGTATTTACGGTGGACGTATCGACTTAATACGCGATGACACAGCTGAGATCCCACAACTGTCCCAAGGTGTAAGGGGATGGGAGTGTAGGTTCCCGGTGTCATTAACGTTAAAGGAGATGTGTGGCTTCATCAGTTCTGCAGCGGTAAGCTTGAGCAGGAAAGGATCGCACTCTAAGGACTTGTTGATCTTTAACGAGGTCATCAATCTGAAGAATGATGCACTAATCAGTATGAATGGGAACATTTATACCTATGACAACAGCCAACACAAGCCTTTCCTATAACGCAGTCATAACCCCTACCCTAGCCTGTAAGGGCTAGGGTAGGGGTATAACCACAACTTTACCGCTTAACCCAGGTAGGCTGGCTGATCGATGCGGGTCGATTGCTCAACCATGCGCTCGATGGTGCCAGACGGCAGGTTCTCCAGGATCGCGGTACGCTGGCTGAAGCCGACCGGAGCAGTAACAGCATCCGGGTTGTACAGAGGCATCAGCTGGAGCATCTGGCGAGCGATCTCTTTCACCGCGTAGGTGTCGAATTCGATGACGCCAGTCATCTCCATTGCGATATCGCGGATCTGGTTCTCTTCGTCCTTGTTGCGACGGAGAGTGATCTGCACGTTTTGGGTAGGCTGACCACCCACCAGGAGCGCGGCGTGGGCGATGTCCCGGAAGTTACGAGTCGGCTCGAAGTAGATAGCCGAGTAACCGGTTTCGTCCAGCAGCATGTCACCCGGATCGTCCAGGATGACCATCTTGGCGTTGAGGACTTCAGCGTCCATTACCAGCCACTGTTGCCATACCTTGAACATCTTGGTGAATGGTTCACCTTCGACGTCGTAACCGGTGTGGGTCACAGCACCCAGGGTACGCTGAGCACCAACAGCGATCGCCATACGGTGACCGGTCCAGCGCATATCAGCGAACTGAATTTGCGTCTGGTCGGACAGACCGTCGAAGATCCGCGTACGGTTCTCGAAGAACGATTTGCACAGGGAGTGCAGTTGGTCACCGGCTGGCAGCCGGGAGAACCCGGCTGGAGTCGACAACACGATGCAGAACGCCTGTTGCGAAACGTGTGGTTGAGTGGAAACGTACTCGAAGATGTTACCAGCCCAGCCATACTGCCCACCTTGCGCTGGGTTGATGACCGGACGGTTACCGATATCGAGTGCCTGGACAAACGGGTCGCTGACGTTAAGCAGCGTCTCGGGCGTCCGGTGCGGCAGGTTAGTATCCGATGCCATGGTCTACACCCTCCTTTAGGCGTTGGCCAGATCTTCTTCGTTGTGGGCGAAGAGATCCATGGTCATTTGATATTTGCCCTTGTTGAAGTAAGCATCAACACGGGTGTTCATTACAGCACGGCTACCGACGGTGCCTTCCGAGTAGGAAGGGGTAACAGTGATGTTACGCGCCAGCGAACCCAGCGAGTCACGGCACTTACGTTCGGCTTTGTCCTTGAACACAGCCACGTAGTTTGCCGCAGTCAGGTTGGTGTCGCCGCAGACGACGTTCCACATGTCCTGACAGATTTTCTCGATGCACACGCAGAGGAACGCAGTAACCTGGTCTTTGAGGACCGAGTCAACGTTGGGGTTGACGGTTACCAGGGCCGGGCGGAACAGACGATCACCGGCGTCGTACGGACGCAGGGTGATGCAGCCACGGTTGAAGTTCTCTGCCGACTGTACGTCACCTTCGAACTCGATGTTCGGGGTGTGCATGGTGCGCAGAATACGGTTGTCCGCGTGCGATGGCGAGAACGCAGGGAAAATGATCCCCTGAGCGTTACCAGCGAACTGGGCGTAGGCGAATGCCAGGTCGATGTTACCGGAGAACAGGTCTGCGGTGACTTCGTCGATGATAAACGCTTCGATCAGGTTGATCGACGACCGGGTGGTCGGAGTGCCCCAGTACTCGGACTCAGGGAACATGCGCACAGCCGAGTTCAGCTGACCAGCACGGGCGTACAGCTGACCCATGTCGGTGGCCTTACCTGGAGCCCATACGGTAGCGCACGGGATTACCATGATGTCCTTACGGCTGCCCAGCAGGCGGATGGCCTGGTCTTTGACGTCTTGCTTGTAGCCGACGTCGTAGAAGAAGGACTGACGGTTACGCGTGTAGTTCGACTGTTCGATCGAGTCTACATACTGCTCCATGTCCGTTGCGATCAGGTGGTTGTTGATCGACCACGCATCGTTACGGTTGATCGGCGACTTGGTGTTCGCCAATACGTTGAACGGATCGTCCAGCGGAGCCGGAGTGATGTAGGACGGCAGTTTACCTGCGTTGTCCAGGAACGGCGAAACACCACCGGTGATCTTGACTGCCGCGGTCATGTCCCAGCTGACGGTGTCAACGGTAGCGATCGCGTAGTAAGGAGCACCATTGTGGTCCACACAGGTGAACGGGTTCATCTGGCGGTACGGCTGGTTCTTGACTTCAACCAGGCCGGTGTTGTTCGGCTGTTCGATGGCGTACATCGCTTGGCACAGCGCGGTGATGGAATCCTGGTACACGTGCACACCGGAGTACGGGGCAGGAGCAGGAACCACTTTACGGTTGACGTCGGTACCGGTGAACTCGCCGAAGGCACGACGCAGGCTGTAACGAGTCTTTTGGTACACGCACTCGAACAGGGTCGCTTCGACGTTCTCACGACCTTTGGAGGTCTTAGCGTTTACACGCTTACCAGCCGTGGTGTCGGTGAACTGACGCAGGGTGTACGGGAACACGCCGGTCTCTTTTACGAAGTTGGCGATGTCACCGTAGGCGAAGCCATCAGGACGGACACCAAAGTTCATACCACCTTTGTTGTACTCGTCACCGATGCCACCGATACCGTCGAACAGCGGGAACACTTCCTGAGCAGGAACCGCTGGGTTACCACCGGCAGCAGGTACTGCTGGAATAGTACGACGGGTCAGTGCACCAACACCCTTGGTAGCAGCATCCGGGTCGGGCTTGATCTCGATTACCAGACCGTTGAAGGTCTTCGAACCGTTGGGGATCAAGTCGCCGTTGGCATCGCGCTTGAAGCGGCCGTTGATGTCACGCTGGTAGTCCGGGATGGTCTTACGGCTAACGAAAGCCGACAGAGCAGTACGAGCTATCACGTTGTTGGCCGACAGACGGCGGATACCGACCGAAGCCTGGCCACCAGCAGCGAGTGCTTGCAGCAGCAGGGAGTTCGGGTTGTAGTACGGCGAAGTAGGATCAAAGATTTCTTGACCGAATACCGCGCCTACTTGGCTGGTGTTCACCCAGACCACACCATTTACGTCAGCCATTTGCCCCTTCGGGAAAACTCCATGGATGACTGGCAGGTGCAACGGGCGAGTGGATTGGGCAGGCGTGTACTCCGGAATCGATACGTCATTGATCCCGTTATTGATCACCTTCCCCGGGATGATGCTAGTCAAAGCAGTCATATGAACCTCTTAACGTTCAGAAGGGGGTCCTAAAACAATCGTATGCAAGCCTTTATGGGACTATGTGGTGTCTTTCCACACTGCACATAACATATTATTTTGATGAGGTTTACCGATGCAAATCGACGCGTACAACACAACTATCGGAAAACCATTCCGTGTTCTGAACAAGGTGGAGGCCACCATACAGGCTTTGCATATCAATCAAAGTCTCACGACCACCAAGAAGGAAGGGGTGTTTGTAATCACCCACGAGAAAAAGTTACCAATCGAGATTTTCGCTTTCCCTATCACCTTGCAAGCCTACAACCGCAAGATGATTACCATTTATGACGAGCGTCCGTACCGTCATGAAAAGTCTAATGTGGTCACCAACCCAAATGAGTTGACGATCATGCGTTTGGCTGCCTTCTTACAGCAAGACGTAGTAATGAACAACCTTACTCCGCTGAAGCAAGCCCGTAACGTGGCCACTAAAGCTTTTGCTGGGGCATTGGGTAACCTGATTATCAACCGGGGCAACTTGGGGGTAACCAGTTCGATTGGCCGTAACCCAATGGGTAGTAACGAGGCCATGACTCTGAAAATCCTGCTGGCGCATTACTTCATCGGTCTGGAAGAACCTGTTAACTCCGATCTGGAATTGGTGACTATCAACGTTACCCGGTCTATCTTCGGGGCTGACAAAGGTTTTGTACTGGGTGTTATCGAGAACGTCGGTCGTTTACCTACCCTGGTAGAACTCCATGAGGCGATCATTGAAAACCCGGTACTGTACAAACTGAAAACTGTAACGTTCCGTGACTTCCTGCACTTGGTATCCACTTACACGTTTGCAGCGTTGGGTAAACACGTAGTAGGAGCTGCTACTGAAGCACCTTGCCTGTTCACTGCATTCGTTTATGGGGCCGTTGCTTTTAAAGCATACGACAAAACCCCGTTGGGCCTGGACCTGGATCCAAAGTACAACAAAGACACGCTCGCTACGTTTAAACTCAATCTGGATTACGCTTACGACTTACATGGGTGATATATGGCCGATAGATCTCCCGCAGACGACACTCCATTAGTGTTGCATGCCCAGCAACAAATCTGGGGTAACCCGGAAGAGAACAACCAGTACCAATGCAAATTGGTGCGGGCTACTCCTAATGACGGTGTGGTCCACAACTTTAACTTGATGGGTCGGTGGCGTACACTGCCTCGTCAAAACCGTACGTTCCACATTTTCAGTGCTGCTGGTTTGGTACCTGGTTATTGGAACTTCCGCAACAATCTGCTGAATCGTAACCCGTTGGATCGCTGGATCAACATCGGGCGGCTGTGTCGTAAGCGTGGGGTACAGATCGACCTGTACAACGCCAAGGGTTTCCAGTACAGCCGTAGCCACGCTTGGATCATGCACACCTACGACGGGCTGGTGTTGTTTGCGTTTGAGAAATTCAAACAATACCCAATGCCTTACGCAGCAGACATGTGGTTCCGTTGCTACACTCCTAGCTCCCCTGTGGAAAAATGGGAGAACTCGGACGACACGCACAACCCATTTGTTTACGAGTCGATGACGTACGCCAACCAGCAAGAACTGGCCACGTTCGTCAGCATGTACAACAAGTGGAAAGCCAAACCTGGTTATACTGGAGCGTTCCACAACGGGGCTTTCTACAAGGGTAACCTGTCGGCTATCCCTGGATTGCAGATCGGGGACATTGTCGAGTTCTGGCACGACCCAACCGTATTGCGGGTAGAGACCTACTCGTACAGTAGCTTGCAGAACTTCTATTCCGACCTGGACCAGAAGCGCAAGGTGATCATCCACCCACCAAAGGTGAAGGGTGATTTCACTATTCGTTATTTCGACGATAACGACTACTACTTGACTGGTAAGAACAACCGAGGTCTGTTGCTGCCCCGTAACGACGTCAGTGCGGTACGTCAGTTGACTCACTGTGACGTGGCTATTGCAGGTGAATTCATTGACAATGCTGCTGGGTACCATCCGGATCTGTCAACAGTAGGCAACATCCAGATCACCGTACTGGTACGGAAGTCCGACTGGATCTATCAATGGCCTCACGAACATCATCGCATCCGTTACCTTTACCGGTTCAGTGACGCGAACATCTTGCGTGCCATGACTGGTGCACGGGCTACCGTGCCTGAGTGGACTGCCAATGGTTTGGAGAAAGGGGCTACCATGTCCTTTACCCGTAGCCAGTGGCGGAACATCAGCAAAGCTAGTGCCATTGCTGGTATTGGTTACAACGCCGCTACCAGGGTGCTTAGCGAGACCCCGTTGGCTGCTACGTATGCTCCAGGTGAACGCGGGGTAGAAGTACCCTTCACTTATCGTGCACGGTTCACTGCGTGGGAACACGACGTAAACGGTAAACTGATTGCTTTCTACAATCAGCAGAACCTCCAGTTCTACAGCCCTAAAAACGCTGCCTGCAAAATGGTAGAGTTCACCCTTGGTGAAGCCGGGCGTACGGTAGACGTACAAATCGTTAACGTAGACACTGCGGTTGATGCTAACTATGATCTCCGGGTCTACGTGGTTAATTGGAACATTATCACCGGTAAGCCTTCTGGTGATTGGAAAGATGTTACCGACGATACCAAGATTTACAAAATCCAGAATGGTATGGTTTCCTGGGTAGGCTTAGACCGGGTTAACCAACGTGGTGTGCTGGTCACTAACAAGAAGTGCCTGGCTTACACGTTCCAACTGGAACACATCGATCACAGCTTGGCATTCGCCCTTACTGAGATCTACACTGGTGGTGGTCAGATTTTCCCGTACAGTTTTGCCGAAGTGGATCTTTGGTTAAACGGTCATCCTTTGATCGAGAACGTCGATTGGGTGTGGGGAAACAACCAGTACTGCTACATCAACAACAAGGAGTTCATTGTTGATGGCCCGCAAACGATCACTGTACGAGCGCATGGTTTCCACGATAATCTGGTTAGACCTAACGCTGACACCGAGCTTGGGTTCGTGGACGGCGGGGTTATTGGCCGCTTTAGTCGTTACAACCTGCGTGGGGATCGAGTTACTCGTACGGTTATTAATGGCGCGTTATACCTTAGTGATTTGGTCCCTCGCGCTGAGCGGTTGGTACCTGACGACCAGTGGTCCATCCTTAACGGTCGCCCCTACTGTGTCAAGCACATCTATTGCCCAATCGGCAAGGTGGAGGACTACAAGTCTTATCCCCGGCGTAAGCTTAGTCGTGAAGTAGACCAGCGGGTAAGTGATTACCTGACCAAGTGGTTGCCTAAGCCTAAGACGGCGGCGGAAGAAATCCACTACGAGAAAGGTGACACTCCGGCGGGGGGTACTGTAGGTGCTCCAGTAGTACCTAACCTCCAGGACAAATACCGCTTGTACAGTCCGTTCATGAACGTGGTTACCAACGCTATCCTTAACCGGTTGCTGACAGTGCCTAAGTTCACTAACGGGATGACTACGTTCAGTGACCAGGAAGTGCGGGATCTGGTACAACCATACTTGTGGTGGTTGACTTACGACCCAATTATCTTGGATTACGATCGTCGGTATTTTGAGATCCAACCGTATGCGAATACAACTGTTCCTCTGGTTAACCCAACAGAGTTCGTGTTCATTCGTAAGGTAAACGAACTGTTCTTAAACTCCGTGTGCAAAATTGAAGGGAGCTACACGGTTAACTCCAGTGTGCGCCCCTAGGACATAGGTGAAAAATGGCAGGGTTATTTGATAGCACCCCCAATGCGGTAGTCAGTGGTGCGATTGCAGGCACCAGTGCCGATCCGCGTAACAGCAACGCGTTGATGTTCGTGTTGTATATCGAGGACATGTTCGATCCAGACATCCACCCACTGTCTGAACTCGAGCGTTATGTAGTACCTCGGGAAAACCAGTTGGTAGTGGACGTTCCCAACAAAGCCTGGTATCGGGTAAAACGTGTCGACTACGAAGGTACGTTGAAAGCTGAACTCGAAGCCTGGTTCGCCATCAACTCGGATGAGGAAGCTACGGTCGAACAAGACTGGATCTTTGGTATCCGTGGTGGGCCAATGATTGGTGAAGCCCTGTTGGCTGTAGACTTCAGTGTACGGCCTAACGTAGCGCGTGTAGATGCGACCATCATGCGTCCTGGTGCGAACTACGCTTTGCTGTACTTGGGCAATGCTCCTAACGAGGGCAAGATTATCTCGGCTGTGTACGACCAAGGTCTGGTAATGCAGACCAACAAGATCCCTACCCCACTGGCAGAGATCGTGGATCGTACTAACCTGGAGATCAAAACCACTGGTCCATTCAGCGTAACGGAGAACGAAGAAGCTCTGCCTAACGGCAAGCAATGCTTCCTGGCGTTCTACGACGTCGACGGTAACTTCATTCCACCTGGGCAGTTGGTGCGCGTGCAGCACTCCGCGTACATGAAAGACCACCGGGTTGGTATCAAGTACATCGACTCGATTCGTCTGCTTACGCCATGGTTCAGCAACGCCAACAACCCTGATAAGGTTATGGTGCCTATCAACGTCAACTTGCTGTCCTTGGAGTTGCGTGCGGAAGTGCTGTACAGCGACGGTAGCAGCTCTGGGCCGTTGGCAGTTAACGGTACCAAGTTCTCTATCGAGGGCTTGCAGGAACACCGTCCTACCTACCCAGGTCAGACCTCGCAAGTGGTACTGGTGTACAAGCTAGCGGCTAACGAGCAGTTCTACGTTGCCCGTCCCGGTAACCCTGAATTCGAGCGGGCTATCTACACGTTCGAAGCAGCAGCCAAGGAAGGTGCGTACAGCCCACGTCTGTTCACCTACCCGCAGTGGGATTCGACGATCAACGGTTACCGTCTGCAGCACTTCCTGTATGACCTGGACCGTAAGACCTTTGTTGACGTGTCGGCGAAAGTCAAGATCAACAGTCAGTCTCCGGCATGGCGTCCGTCTACTTACGGCGTAGCACAGTCGATGATTTTCAACATCAACCTGCGTGATGTGTCGATTGATTACGAATCCGTAACGTTCATTCAGTATACCGAGATCACCTTGTTGCGTGATCTTAATACGGCTGGTCGTAAGTTCGAGGTTAGCTTCGTCTTCGACAAACCGACCTACCAGGGTGCTGAACTGAAAATCAAAGTCAACGATGGTGCCAACACCAAAGTTAGCTTGACCAACGCCATGACCTCGCAGACCGCTTGGCTGAACCTGCTGTACTGGGGTATCTACCCAAGCTTCGACTCGTTCAACGAAGACAAGGCACCTACACCTACCCACTTCTACTTGATGCACGAAGACGGGCGTAAGTGGATGTACCCACTGTCTGACTGGAACAAGGACTTGGCGCTGCCGATCTCTGTGCAGACCGGCAAGACCTGGTTCGTGGTGTGGGTCAAACGGGATTCGGCTGGTAACGAAATCCAATTGGCGAACACTGGTGTCAGCGTCACTGCGTAAATACTACGTGATTACTAACCTACCGGCGTAAGCCGGTAGGTTAGCTCCTTTAAACCGCTTGGGGGATTTATAGTGTCTTCTGATTATTCCAAGCTCCTCGAGTCAGCTAAGAAGCTGCAGGAATACCTGGGTGCTCACACATTACCTAAGGAACTGATCGACGATCAGGCCAAACGGATCGACAGCCACTCACGTACTGATGATGAGACCTTAATGGCTCATTTCAACGAGGACAGTCTGCACAGTATTAAGACGGTGAGGTTCCTCAAGGACTTTCCTCGTTACGGCGCAATCCCTGACAACAAGACTAAGAACCATAGCTTCCTGCGTACTGCCGAGATTTTCAAACGGCAAGGTATCAAGAACTATTTTTTCTGTCTGCAATTGAACAACCCAATGTTGCGTGGTGTGGACCCTTATGCTGAGGATCTCACCAACGAACAACGTCAGTGGATCATGGAGGAGTGCCGGGCTAACTTCTGGTATTTCCTACGTGAAGTCTGTAAGGTACGTGCGGATCGGTATTTCCAGGCTAACCGGGGTAACATCAGTTTTATCTGGAACTACCTGAACCACATTACCAGCTACATGATCATGCCCCGTCAGCAGGGCAAGTACCAACCGAACACCAAGAAAGTCCGTAAGAAGCGTAAAGAAAATGCTTACGGTCGTCCGCAAGACCATTGGGTTAACATTGGCGACCTGCGAGTTGGTGATGAGATCATTGACCGCTATGGTAACGAGACCACGGTTATTGGTGTACACCCACAAGGTAAGAAACGTACCTACTTGGTTACCTGCTCGGATGGACGTACCACGGAAGCTGGGGCAGAACACCTGTGGTCGGTTGGCGACCATAACCGTAAGGTCAACGTAGACCCTATCTGGGATGAGTACACCACGTCCCAGATTAAACGACGTATCAATAAAGGTATCAAGATTGAGCTACCGCTGATCGAGCCTGAAGAAGGACCGCCCAAAAAGAAACGCATGATCCGTCCTTATGTGATGGGTCTGCTGTTTGCTGCACCTAACGATGGTAAGTTAATCCATCTGGGTAAGATCAGTCAGAAAGCTACTTGGTACCTGAGCAACAAGTTGCCTAAACACCTGAAACTGGTGATCCAAGGTGACAGTGCCTACCTGCGCATGTCCAATGATAACGACCTGAGCATCACTCATGCTCAGGGTCTGCCACAGGACTACCTGGAAGGCTGTATAGAGGACCGCAGAGACGTGTTACACGCGTTTCTGGATCTAGCCCACCCTACCCCAAAGGGTTTGCTGTATAAGACCTCTAACCGGGTAATCGTAAATCAACTCCAATACCTGGCACGTGGGCTCGGTGGTACTGCTACTGCCACTGATGAAGGTGTGGTAATCACACTGCCAGAAGGTTGCAAGTACTACAAGTTCAACGAGGCTGAAGAACCTAACGTACCCAACCAACTTTTCATCACCAAGATTGAATTTAGTGGTGATCAAGAGTGTACTTGTATTGAGGTGGATAACGAGCAGCACCTGTATATCACCGATGACTTTATTGTCACCCACAACACGGTGTCGGTCCAGGTCATTAACTTCTGGTTAACGTATATCAACGGTCGTGGCTACAAGACCCATGTGATTACGCTGAAGTCGGATAACCGTGCGCAGTTCATTGACGCAGTTAAACGGATGCGGAGTTGTATTCCTAACTATCTGGTTAACTCAACGTACAAGGACAAAGACGCAGGTACCTACTTAACTTACCGGGCGTTTGGTGAGGACAAGGTAAACGTACTAACGATTAACGTGCCACAGATCGGCCAGGATGCCGCAGGGGACGTTGGTCGTGGTTTAACGGTAGGCACTACGTTCCTCGATGAGCCAGGGTATATCTCCTGGATTGAGGCGATCATCAACGGCGCGATGCCATCTGCACTTACTGAGATGGAACTGTGCCGGGAGAACGGCCAGCCATACGGTATTGGATATATCACTACTCCGAACACAACCCTGCATCCAAGTGGTGCATTCATGTTCGAGAAGTTAATGTCTGCTACCGAGTGGCGTGAGAAGTTCTTTGATTCGTACAGCGAGTCCCACCTCAAAGACCGCTTGATTCGTGCTAGCCCAACTAAGACTACCGCACCGTCGGTGTCCATGGTTTACAACTACATGCAGTTGGGTAAAAACAAGGACTGGGTCAAACGGACAATCGACGAGCTCAACCTCAGCCTTGCTAAGGCCAAGATCGACTTGTTGTTAATGTGGGTGGAGGACGGTGAGAACCGGCTGTTCGATGACTTGACTCGTGAAGCCATCAACAACGTTAAGCGGGAGAAACTCTGGAGCAAGGAATACCGTGACAGTGGTCTGTTCGTAGACTTCTTTGTTACGCAAGAGCAGTTGATGGAAATGTCCAAGAAGGAACACAACGACCACTTCATCATTGGGGTGGATACGTCGTCGGCCATCAACAAGGACGCCTGTACGTTGATTATCCGCTCGATGAAGACCGGCAAGGTCGTTGGGGTAGGTCGTTACCCACTGGCTATGTTGGACGACGTTACAGCGATTATCGTGGACATGCTGCAAGTGTTGCAGAACAGTGTGCTGGTGATCGAGCGTAACTATGCTCACCACATGATCGACAGCTTGCTTATCCTGCTGCCGTCCAAAGGGATGGATCCATTCCAGCGGATATTCAACCAGGTCTACCACGAACCCGCATTGCACTCCAAGGAACTGGAAGCAGTGCAGAACACCAAGTTCTCGTACCGGGACAAAAACTTCTACCTGAAATACAAACACTTGTTCGGCTTCAACACTTCGGCGTCGTCGCGTAAGGTGCTGTATGGTTTGATTCAGGAAGCGGTTGCTGTAACGGGGTATGGTATTGCTTACGACAAACTGGCTGATGAGTTGATCAACCTGCGGACTAAGGGCGATCGCATTGACCACGACTCTAAGCAACACGATGACTTGGTAATTGCTTGGTTGCTAACGTACTGGTTCATCAAGTTGGGTGGTAACAAACCGTACTACGGGATCATGCCTGCACTGGCTCTTACTGACACGCAAAACCTGCTGGACGTAGGTAAGCAAAAAGAAGAGACCAAGATGGACCCGAGTATCGTCGCGTTCTTTGACAACATCAGGTTGAAAATCAACGGACTTACTGAAGAACTGCTGAAAACCAATGACAACATCTTGGCATTGCGTCTGGAAGCAGAGATCCGTAAGTTAACTAAGTTGCTCCCAGCAGAAACCGCGAAGCTGCTTACTGTCGACAGCCTGCTTGAAGGGGCGAAGATCGAGCGCGCTAAACGGATGCTTGAACGTAAACTTGCAGCATAAGGGCTATACCCTCCTGGCCTTGACGGCCAGGAGGGTATATGACCGCTTACTTAAAGTTCTTGACCAGGTGGGCTTGCATGGCGCCCAGGTCGCGACCGATGAACGCTGGGGTGAGCACTACGTTATTCGACAGGTCGTCGAAGTTGGTATGCGCGATCATTGGGCTGGAGAAATAACGCGCACTGGCATCGAGCTCTGGGCTGCCGTGCGGGTCGAAACCTTCCACTGGCTTCGGTGCTACAAAGCGCACTTCTTCGGTGCCTTTCGAGTGGGTCAGCTCCGCTACACCCAGGATGTGGGTTTCGTTGTAGCGTTCGATTTTAGCGTTGGCGATGGTCATGGTCTTACCTTAGTCGTAGAGGTCTTTGGAAAGGATTCGGATAACGATGTACAGACTGAGTCCAGCACGCAAGGATTGTACCGCCATCGGGGTTTTGATACCCGTCAGTTTACGGACGACTTCTTCCCCTTCCTGGCGTACCACCTTAACGGTGTTGTTGTTGGACTTGGGTGCCCCATATGCACCACGCAGTCTAACAAGGACTTCCGACACGTTGGTCTTCTTGATGCCGTTCGAGTGCAGGTATTCCCACATGTGTTCGATTACGGCATCGACAAACACCTTAGCATGTTTGTCTTTGGGGTTCTTGTAGGCCCCAGGTAACTGCTGTACCAAGTAAGCGAGTTTCTCGGTATTGGGGTGCTCCAAAACGGAGGAGGCATAGTTAACCAGCTCGGGCTTGTAGAACGACGTTTCCTCGGTGAGGATCCGGTCAATATACAAGTTGTTCTGGGTAACTTCCTTGGACACCGACTTGATGGTAATCTCGTCCTGGAGGTTTACCTTTGCTCCTTCAATGGAGACGATGTTGGTCTTGTTCTTTACTTCGTGGAATACCTTGTTGATATCGTTGATTACCCGGCGGAACCGGTTCTGGATATCCCCGACCATGTAGACGATCTTTTTATCGTCGTCCATTTTGGTGAACGCATCGAAGTGGATACCAGTCTTGGGATCCAGGATGAAGTTCGCTCGGGCTTCAATCAGTGCACGCCAGCTACCGTACTGCTTGATGTCGTATTTCTTCGACAAGCGGTTGTAGGTTTCCAGGACCACTTCCTTACGCGCTTGGTAAGGGTAGTCGTTGTGGATGATGCTGGTGAAGCACTTGTAGTGATACATGCAGACGATATCCACCATTGCTTGGTGTTTCGTCTTGGGGTCTAGCTTGGAGTGGTACGTGCGGTACAGCAGATAAGGGATGGTCATGTTGAACACATCCCCTACTACGTTCCACTCTTTCTGAATGGACTTGACTTCGTGCAGGTTCTCTTTGAGTTCTTCTTCGTCGACGTCGAAGATCTCACTGAACCATAAGTTACGGTCCCCAGTGGTAAAGGTAATTTTCTGGAGTCCCAGGTAAGGGCTACCGAAGAAGTCCAGATAGTTGACCATGCCCACTGTACGGGTGGTGAAACCATAAACATAGCGTCGCAGTGACATAGCCCATTGTGGGGTGATGTCTAGGTACTCACCAAACTTGTTACACACCGCCAGGATGGCTTGGTCACTCTTGTAGTTAATATCACTAAAGAGTTCCTCCATCCCAGCAATACAACCGATACCGTGTTCCGATAGCGGCTCGAACCAACTGAAGGGGACAAAAGCTGTCATAGGGTTACCTTACATTCGTCTAGGGACCGACGACTTGATAGTCTCGTTTACAGTCAGGCGATCGCTCCAAGCCATGGCATTAGTCCAAGTGGTCTTGACCATTTCCTTATAGTCATCCCATGCCGAGCGATAGTTAGCAATATCGTCTTTGATATCGTCCAGGGCGACCCCTGCGCGCTTTACAGCGTCACTGGTAGGTCTACGGCAGGTACGGTAGATATAAGCCTTCACAGCGAGCTCCACGAGGTCTGCAAACAGCTCGTGGTGCCGTGGGCTGATACTGGACAACCCTTCATCATACTCCAAGGTCATTTTAGCTGACATAGAGAACGTACCGGAGTTCATACCAAAGATCACGAAACTGTTGTTACCAGTCATGTGGATGTTGGTAAAGGTAACCGGGAACATACGACTAGGGGTAATCGAGTCCAACAGTGACTGCGTCATGTCACTGATAGCACCCTGGCCACACAGTGCGTTGTCGTTGATACCAATGCCCAGCATACCAGTAGCAGAGGTCATGGAACCCAAGTAGACTTCGGCCACACTAATGATCTTCCGACCACCGGTGATAATGTCTGGTACGTTAACCTCAATACAACCGTTACCCAAGTCACGGATGCGGCTGCTAGAGATATCGATGTACTCAGTTTTACCACCCCGTGCATTACAGGCTGGCAATACCGTACGGTGGATTACTTTCTCCAGTACCCCTTGGTCTATCGTAGTGGCATTAACAGTGTTGTACCAGTTACCTGACCAGTTGGTATTTGGATTCTGCTCAAAGGCTAGCTTGAGCAAATACTCATCGATGTCACTTCCGTGTAATCGATTGATTGCATATTGAACCGCGTTCATGTCTGTTTACCTCTAAGTAGGTCTATAGCATCTCTTAATTTTTATCTGGTTTGTATGTTATGTTAATTGCCACTTTCTCATTTCAGATTTTTGAAGGAGGGGTGGTAAGGTTATGAACGTAGTGAAGTGAGCCTTCGGCGAACGGAACGGAGTGAATAGCCTTACCGGGGAGGATGCTTAGGCCGAGGAATCTACGCTAGTAGATGACGAGACTCATAGCCTTTATGCTTTAGCATAGATGACTAGTAAAGGGGGCTGCGCCCCCTTTACTATATTACTAAATTTAAATAGACATAGAATGTGTCAAAAATTAGAAAAATATATATTAATTATTATACCTCTATCTTCCTTAGGGAGGGTAGGGTAAGGGTTATATTTGCATTACCTAAGAAATACTTAAATCTACATTACCAGTATGAATAACACCGGATTATTTATTTGCTAGAGTGTTATGTTATTGCTTACTACTGGTTAGTTAGGCAGACGATCATTATTTGGTACCTAAGGGGTTTATAGTAAATGACTACTATCGCAGTTAGCGAAGGGATGATGGCAAGTGATGGTCAGGCTACCAAAGGCTGGATGGCCATGCCAGGTAACTTCAAGAAAATCCATCGCCCGAATGAGGCTACCGAGTACTGGGAAGCCGCTGGCGTACGCATCATCGCATTCGGCGTGTGTGGCCAGGCACATGCCATCGAGTACATCAAGGAATACCTGCGTAAGGGGATTGACTACCGTACGCGGGTAACCCATGACGAGGAACTGGACTTCGAGGCGATCCTGATCACTGAACGCCACGAGGTACTGGCCTGGAGCATCTACGCCAACAAAGAGAAGCGTGGTGAAGAACAGTTCCTGCTGCCGGTAAACATTCCTTACTCCAGTGGTAGTGGTAGCCGTTTTGCTTTGGCTGCTATGTGTGTGGGGCAGAATGCTGCTAAGGCGGTTAAGACTGCCTGTAAACTGGATGTGATGTCTGGTGGTGACGTGGACGTGTTCGTGTTCCCGCCAGTACCAGAAGTGAAATCGGTACGGCCGGCCCACCTGGTGATCAAAGATCCGAAGGACGCCAAGGATGAAGCGGTTAAGCCGGAGACTACTCCTGGTGAAGCTTCCACCCATCCGAAGCCAGAAGTCGAAGACCCGATCGTAGTAGAAGCCGTTTAATGGTACCCCTACCTAGCTAATAAGCTAGGTAGGGTTTATACACGCATTTTAATAATTGGAGTAAGTATGAGTCAGTTGGCAATGTTGGTAATCGTTAAAAACAGCAAAGGCGTTGTGAAAAACGTATTGACCGTTAAAGTTGGCGAGCGCATTGAATTCGGTCGGTACACCAATTCCGATCCACATGTACGTATCCCTTCAGTTAATGGATCTAGTAACAGCATTACCGCCTACGGCTTTGATGGGGAAGTGGAGATCTGTAATGCAAACGGTGAAGTAATCCAAACTGTCACGGCCGATAGTGTAGAGAGCGCGTCATGAGTCTTATTGTAACGTTGTTTACTAGCTATGGTTCAGTAGGTACTGTCCTCCAAGTGGGTAGTCAAGAGGTCATGAAGTTTGGCCGAGGTGACGCTACCCTGACTATCCAGAAAGGGGTTGTTGAAATAGACGGGGTGTTGGAGGAAAATACCGCCGTTTACCAACTGCGTGGTGACGTAGAGATCAAGTCTCACACAGGTGCCTTGATCCATTTAGTGAAACTTTCCGATCTGGTGTACCCTCCCACTCCCACCGCACCAGGAAGCAAAGAGTTCTGGATGGAGCTGTTGGAAAAACGACTGACTGTCTCTACAAATGGCATCTGGAAAGTAAGAACCCGCGCCACCCTCTACTGCGGAAACCCTATTTCGGTATATATCCCCAGGCCGCACATGGGTGAAGAAAGTCCAATAGTGCTCCTAGGGTCCGATCAGGCTTTCTACGCATCGTGCCATGACCACGAAATCTTTATCGACCCAACCACTCCGGAGTTAGCTTACTCATTTATCGGGGTGAACAGAAAGACTCGCGAACCAGTAGCAACTAATTTCGGTTTTACATTTAACTTGTCTGAAGAAGAAGCTAAGAAATTGATAGGGGAACCCGCGTAATGATTAAACCAGTAACTATTATCAAGGTAATGCACTCGGATAAAGTCGGGTTCCATTTGATCCCTGTGCTACATGCTGGCCGTGTGGCGGTATTTGCTGCGACCAAGTCCAATAACCCATTGGTGGTGGTCGAGGGTTTTGGTGACTTCCGCTCTGAAGTTATTCCGGTAACTGGTGACGTCACTATCATGAACCCTGATGGGTTGGTGTTAAGTGAAGTGAGCTATGAAAAGCTCATGGCTCCAGTGCGTATTGAAGAACAGACCGAAGCAGTATTACAACCTATCCGGGAAATACTCGGCGGGGACCGCCCTATTGACTGGGAAGAATTGAATAAACATAGCGAAATACCTAAGCAGTTCCCTCCATTGAATCCAGGTGGGAGTGTCCAGGGGAGTGATCCAGCTACCGTTTGGAATAGTGCTAAAGATTTACGTGCGGCTTCACCGACTCTTTACTTGGGTCTTGGTAAATTGCAATTCCGCCCTAGCAACAGCCTTGATCAGTTGAACGAATTAATTAGCGCAGATCATGTTGATCCATTTACCCAAATGTTCCAGTGGATGATAGATTTGCCACCTAATGGACCATGGATTTTGTATGTAAATCCTCATTTCGACAAAACGTTAGGTATCATGGAGTGTGCATCTCAGCCGCATATCGTAGTTACTGAACTAGGGTGCCGTACAGTCGATACACTTTCGGCCAAAGAAAAAGAGTCCCATGGGCTTGAGTATATTCCAGACAAAGGCTGGAGAGTTGACAGCCTTCTTAACAAACAAGCCTTTACCGTCAATTTGGATAATGAAGTTTTTGATATCCGACCGGTTACCTTTAGTTAATTTCTACCGAGCAAAGTAATACTAAGGTCAGGGGCGGCTCTGACCTTAGGCAACATAGCACGTACGTAATACCAGTAAGACAAACCACTAACTAATACGAGTAGTTTACATGAACCTCATTATCAAAATGATGGACCGCGACAACAAGAGTTTCCGCATGCTGGTTGTAGAAGAACCGGTTGACATCAAAGTCAACTTAGGTACTCCACCGGGCGGTAACCGTGGGCTGGTAATCCAACACGCACTGCCAGGTAAGAATCGGTCTTATCCGATCACTGGCAACGTTTACATCATGAATGCTTCCGGGGACACTATCTCCAAGATCACGGAGAAAGACCTCGAGTACCCTGGTATGGGTGGTCTCTACAAAGAGGCCCTCACTGACGACCCAGGTGCGGTACATGTTGATTTGCCCGCATTGCTGGACAGCGCGGATCCAGTTCGCATTGCGGCATTGGCACGTGAGATTATGTTCAGTGCTAACCCTAACCTGCGCGAAGCATTGGCTAAAGCAGGCCTGGCCCCAGGTGGTGTTGTAGAGTCAGAAGAAGAGTACGACTCCGGTACCATCCTGGCTAACTTCCATGGTAACGTTGGTGCATACCTGGATGGTACCTTCTTCGACGCTTACTCGTTGACCGCCAAACGTATTCAGCAATACAACGTTTACGCCACAGTAGAAATGATCAAAGAGCTTCGCCAAGGTGGGTTGATCCCAGAAAACAAACTGGTGATGCTGGAAGCTAACTACGCTAAGGCTAATGCCAAGCCTGCAAGGGACCCAGGGCCAGAAGAAGATATCCCTAGTGTCAAACGCCCTTTCGCACTGGATGACCCGGATCAGCTCAAGTACTATAACACAGTTTTCGGCAATTTCAGCAAAACTACCAAAAACTTTATCCGTGAAGAGATCACCAAAACTGGTAATCGCTACCCAGGTAAAGTAATCATCCTGTCGCACCGCAAGTGGCTTAGCAACGGCCTGTCAGCGTTGGTTGTCTTGGTAGATGACAAGTTCATTGCCGAGTTCAGTGAGTACGCCAACCCCGTCTATGTTGAAAACGTTAGTTCAGCTATCGCACAAGAACACCTGACAGCAATGATCTCTGCTGAGTCTAGCGATCAGTGTGAAATGCAGTACTACGGTATCGGCTACAACGGCACTGGTCTCTACTATCTGGGTAACACTTTCAAAGAAGCCAATGAATACATCGTTGAGTCCAAAGGTGATTTGATCATAAGAGCTGGTGAGGCCCCAGTAAACGGCATGCAGTCTGCCACTGGTAGTCCGATTGGTTAATTTGTTACTGCAATAATCCATTATATACAACAGGTGTGATTGTTAACGCCTAAACCGAATTCTCCCATTGAGGAGATCAGCCGGAACCTTAAGGTGGAGCCGGTGGTTGTATGATGCGATGAATCGCGATGACAAGCTTTTCTAAGCAGAACCTATGAGTGGAACGTCAAACCCACTAAGTCACCCAAACTTTCCTACTGGGCTTCTTCTGTGCTGACCGCCCTGTGATTTCGATCTGGCCGGCAGCATGGTTGTGAGCAGAGAGTTTGATGAGGCGGGCCTTTACGGCGGTAAAAGGGTTAACACTATTACCGAGGTCTAGGTGACAGAGGGATTGTGAAGGATGTCGCAATCTGGAGCAGTTCCTCTTATCTTTTTACTACACATGGTTATGATATGTAACGGTGTGTTTTGCGAGTGTGGTGGAATTGGTATACACAACAGACTTAAAATCTGTCGGCTTCTGGCCATACGGGTTCGATGCCCGTCTCTCGCACCATATTTGGATAAACCCGGGTTGCGGTTAACTCTCTAGCCTAACGGCCGTCAGGGTTGGCTAGACTTAGGGAAGAAAAGCCTCAAGACGGAGGGCGATCCATAATGCGTCGTATGCTTACGGCGTAAGACCAGGGCTCTACCCTGGGATCCGTCCCGATTTCCTATGTTATACAAAGTTAACAGAGAGTTGTCCGAGTGGTTTAAGGAGTCTGGAGGATTGTGGGCGTACCCTAGGGCGGCCTTACATGAAACCGGATGTGCTCAGGGTGTCGGCCAACGACACTTATGGGCCCACACGTTCGAATCGTGTACTCTCTACCAAATGTGTGTCCCTCAGCAAAGGTGGTGCGCTGTGGGCGGCGAAGGGCGCTGAGGAACACACACCTAGTCCGGCAACAAGGTTCGTCACGGTACCTTGTTGCTGGCATTTAGCCGACGGTCAGGTTGGCTCGCAGGGCGGCTTTGCATTGCGCAAGCCGCCCACACAAGAAGTCCTAGGGGGACTCTTTCCCGTGCTAGCGCGCTCTGCGTGCTTTGCTGTGATCCGTGGCAACGGGAATGTAAGTACATGACGCGCTTGCGGAATGCGAATAACGCGGGTGTGGCGAACGGATACTTTATTTAAGAGTTTGTTTGATCTGGTGGAAAGACGGTAGGGTACAGCCGGGCTACACTAAAAGGAGCCGCCCAGTAGTCCATACGGTGCATGGGTCCAAGTCGGGGGATAAAACGAGCCTCCCTTCCCCCTTACCAGGTCGAACAACATATTAACCTACAAAGGACCATTGATCAAGGAACCCTGGTAGGTAAAGAAAGCACTCGGCGCCCGGACGGTCGGACCCCCTTGAGCCGCAAGCTCATGAGTAAGTGCGGTAAAAGCCCGAATGGACCGTCAATATTTCTTCCACGTTAGCTCAGTCGGTAGAGCAGCAGACTGTTAATCTGTTGGTCCCTGGTTCGAATCCAGGACGTGGAGCCAAACATGGACCTAGCGGCCGTGTAGACTAAGCTTGCCCTCGCTTGCCTAGTCAGAGTGATGTACCCGTTGTCAGGTTTGCTGGCCGGTGTGCCTCTCAATTGGTACGTCACTCTTCCTTTGTATCTTCGACCCATGCTGTAGCCCCTGCCCCTGCCAAAGGTTAGGAGGTCCTAAGGCAACAACCAGTAATCGTCTGCCTAGTTATTCGCTGGTTGGGTTGTGCTGTTGAGGCAACCAAAGAAAACCTCCCCCTGCTCAATGCCCTGATCCTAGCCGACACTGTCGCCTGGTCTAGGGGTATTGGGTGGGGTTATACTTTATTTTTTTGTAACTGCACTTTATATTGTATTGCTCAATCACATACCTGGTCGTTGTAGGGTTCGACCTAGTTAGTTGATAGCATCCCAGTGTAGTTAAGCTTAGCCTACCAGTCCTTGCCCATGTGGTTTAGGTACTGGTAGGTAATGCTTTTCTTTTTTGCATTTATACTGGATAACCTTTTTATGTAGGGTAATAAATTTACAAGCCTATATTACCTACGTGTATGGATCTACAGATCTTTTACATAAATGATTTCGCAATACACTTCCACTTGGTAAAGAGAGTAATTTATGTCGACTAAACCAGAGCTGAACATCATCGTCTGCGGCGGCGCCGGTATCAACATCGCTAAGCTGTTGAAAGCCAGCACCTACTCGGACAAGGTGGCCAAGGCAACTTACCTGGCACTCGACGCCTCCGGTAACAACCGCCTGCCAGAAGAACTGGGCATCCCGCTGGAACGCGTCCCACTGAGCGGTGATCCGAAGAAGCTCGCCAACGGTTCCGGTAAGGTCAAGGCTACCAACTACGCTGAGGCTGTACCGTTCGTTGACCGCACCATGAACAAGTACACCCCAGGCGTGTTCAACATCGTTGCCTGCTCCGGCGCTGGTGGTTCTGGTGCCCTGCTGGCTACCCTGGTGATCCGCTGGCTGAAACAGAACGGCCACTCGGCAGTACTGGCGATCATCACCGACCACACCTCCCAGGTCGAAATGGAAAACTCCATCAAGACTCTGCAGTCGATGGCGATCCAAACCCAACCGAACCAGCTCAACGCTCCGATCAACTACATGGAGTTCCGCAACGAGCCAGGCAAGACCCGTGGCCAAGTCGACCGCGACGTCGTTCAGAAGATCTCGCTGTTCTCGCTGTTCGCCAACGGTGACAACGAAGAGCAAGACTTCCAAGACCTGCTCAACGTGCTGGACTACTCCAAGCACTACGGTGTCCCACCAGCACTGTCGCGCATCAGCTTCTACGACAACCCAGAAAACTACAAGGGCCCAATCCCGGTAGCTACCGTCAGCCTGTTCGACAAGTCCGAGAACATCACTGCTGCTTTCTCCGGCACTGTGATCCGTTCCACCGGCATCTTCGGCAAGGGCATCCAAACCCCAGCCGACACCACCCAGCTGCACATGTTGCTGGACCACGGTGAATCCGTAGCCGACCTGGAGCAACAACTGGAAAAACTGACCAAGGTCAAGTCCACCAACCAGGGCGTCTACGTACAACAGAAAGACATGTCCGTCGGTGCTGATTCCAACGGCGTCTTGCTGTAAGCTATGATGTAACCTAAGGGTAGGAGCTAATGCTCCTACCCTTAGGGTTATAGTTGTTTTTAACTGGTTGACCATATATATGCGATACTATGTTTAACGAGAGGGGTCGTAAAGGTGTCTAGAAGCTTCTCTATTAACCTTGAACGGTTTACCCTTGGCCGTCCTATCGGCGACGGCAAAAAGCTCTTAGAACGCAAAATAGACGTTACAGACGTTATTTCCGTTTTGATGGATGAAGGGTTTACTGAATTTAACGAGCAACGTATTTACCATCGCATGCATGGGCATGACTTCGAGGGGCTACGGGAAGGGATATTGGAAAAGATAGCGGGTGTACCTCGTGATGCTTACGTCAATATTAGCGCCTATGGTAAAGCCAACGCTTTTCTATTAATAACACTGGAATATTAACCGAGGTACCCTGTGGTTAAGATCGACATAATGGCATTAGCCAATGACTTCATCTTGGAAGCCGACACTACCTTGATGGTCAGACTGGAGATTGCCAGAGCGTTAGTAACGGCTGCAGTGGAATACATTAACGAATCTAGCGGTAAGCGTAAAAACAAAATCGCCGAAGATATCGAAGACTTTGCTGACACTTATGGTATGTCCGTACCAGATAAAGTGTTCTCGTCGTATGTAGCAATGATCCAGCGCATGATTCGTGATAATGGCTGGGATCCACGATTGGTAGTTAAAGTGGATTACTCGGTAATCGGCGTGGTATATACTACAGCCGTTATCGTGATGGATCTGGAAGCTACCGCAGAGCGACTAGGGTGGAACATCACTCCTCCAGTGCGGGAAGAAGAGGATATCATGGATGTGGTAACTGACACACCAAGTATGGACGATATCAATGAGTTCAATAAATCTGATGGTGCTAGGGCTCAGTCAATCCCTCCGCTTTCATCAAATCGACGCGCAGAGTTTGTACGAAAAGATCAGCGAAGAAACATCCAGAATTATCGTGGGTAACCTACCACCTAAACGCTGGCCTGATCTAGCCAAAGGTTTGTGGGAAGCAAGCATTGAAGCTGCATTTGAAGGTTACCCTGGTGGGGTGCGGTTTGACGAACAGCACTACGACCAGATTATCTGTCGCAAGAACCTGTTAGAGGATGACATTAAAGATATCATCCAGGATGGTGCCGCACACATCTATCGACAGGTAATTGATCTAACACCTAAGTCTGTGCTGGATTATAAGTGCGGCTATAAGCTAATGCCCAATATGAACATCTTGGTAGCAATAGATGAACGAGATTTTTTAATACCATCCGAGCTATCACCATTGGAGGAGTTTTGCTTTGGAACCCAAGACTAAAGTAGTAACCGTTCCTCTGGGGATGGTAAAAGACATTTTCACCAACCATGGTTTGGGTGTCGCCGAGATCGACACCCTGTTAAACTTCCTGGTGCAGATCTGGTTGGCGAACGAGCCAGATATACAGGAAGACCTGACCAAAGATACCATCGAGTTGCTGAAACTAGATCCAGCGGTGTTCCAGCTCCTACTGTTGGAAGTAATCCCGCACTTGGTACAAATTGGTATTCTGGTACATAGTGCTATTAAAGACGCAACCCTTTCGTCTTTCAGCATTAAAGATCACGTAATTTATCTGGAGCTTTTTGATGACTGAGCAAGCAAAACAAAAGCAGGTCTTTACCTACGTGGTGCAACTGCCACCTAACACCGATGTCCACGAAATGCTCGGTGCGTACAAGAACCTGTTCTCGATCCAGGGTGTAGACATTACCCTGATGAACATGATCCCGACTAATACCCAGGGCTTTAGCCACCCGATCCCTGAGTGCCAACAAATCCTGCAAACAGACTTCTTCCGCACCATGGAGTCTATCCAGGCAGCAGTAACGGATCATACCAGCGTATACTTGGAGAACTTCACCGTTAACGGCAAGACGGTGGTGTTTACTTTCTACTACTTGGAATAGTTCTCATGTACAAGCGTATCCTAGACATTGATTACGATGCGCTGCTCAATTACCTGGCGTCATTACCAGAAGTAGCGGACGATCAAACGTTCTTCGAGTTTGATAATCTGCAAAGCTACCTGGCGCGGGAAGTCGAATTAATGATGACCTGCGACGACCCAGACACTGCGGCAGACCAGTGCTTGATTGACATTATGATTGAGGACCTGGAAGACGAAAGCGTAGTTGATTACGTAGTCACGTCTACCCCCGGACGGGTTGTAACCTTCGATGGCCATCCTTTGATGATACCACTAGTGTTAATTGTGGTCCAACGGAGGACACCATGGCAATCAATCCCAAAAAGGGAGACGTAGTAAGTTTCCAGTTCGAGCGCAACGGTTTAATCGGTGATGGCAAACAAGGTGTGCGGGTAGACGGTGAGTTAACCTACAACGTCGCTCGCTCACTGGATCCGGAATTGAATGTGAAGCACCGCATGCTTTACCCTTATTTCCAGAACAAAGTCAACAACATCGACGACCCAACCGCTTACGGTTACATCGTAGTGGCCAATGCCGATGGTCGTCCTGAGGTGATTGGTATTCCTTGGATCAAGGATGCTACCTTCCAGTTCGTGCAGTCCATGCGCAACGTGGTAAACATCACCAACTGGCAAGAGTCCTGGGAAGCACCATTGAAGACCTTCATGGCCAGTCTGGGCGCCAACTACACCAGCAACAAGTTTACCAACGAGTAGTTAAGTTAACACCAAGTCTCCTATTAAGTTAGGGGACTTGGTGCCACCTTTTTATTTTTTGTGTCTTTAATTTTTAGATTGCATAAACAGGTCGCTTATGACTGCTCAAGTAACTAACCTAAAACCAGCCAAGGAAGTGAAGAACCCCTTCATGGCTGAGCAGTACAAGCCTAATCGTGATATCATCAAGTCGTATCACATTCAGGCTGCGATGTACCTTAGCGTGCTTTACGGGTACGATTACAACGTAGTACTCGAGTTATGTGAGAAAGTCTTTATCCCGAACGAGAACGGCTTCAAGGAAGTCAAGTTCGGTGTATTCAAAAAGAATAAGTATGGTGATCGTGTTCCAACGGTCATGCCAGCAAGTGAGTTCTTCCAGACAGTAGAACATAATAACTGGATCCTCAGCCCGTCCTTTGTAGCGTACAAGCACACCGATGATGAACAATCGGTAAACGCCATTGGTACAGACACTTTCATTGAATTCCGTCGTCTGTACAAGGGTAAGAAAAAAGAAGCACTTGGCGTTAACGACCAAGAAGCAGCAAAAGCATTCGACGAGATCCAGAACGCACTGAAGATTTTCAACAACGCCCAGTCGGGTGGTATGTCTTCTTCTGGTACTCCGCTATACAACAAATCTGGTCACACTACTCTGACCAGTACTTGCCGGACTGTAACCTCGACCGCTAACTTGCTGAACGAGCGTCTGATTACCGGTAACCGTTTGTTGGTTAGCTTCGACGCAACAATGGAACTGTTCCTCAGTACCTTGGCGTTTGCTGACCGTAAGTTGATCCATCGTGTGATCAACGAATACTCAATGAATTATGCAACAGTCGACCAAGTCATGGACATGGTTCGTCGTTGCGCTCGTTACTACTGGAAGAACCCAACTCGTTTGGGTGCTATCCAGTTGTTCTTGGAAGGTCTGAGCCCACTGGAGCTGACCATCCTGCTGTGCACCATGGACTTGCGTGGTCTGTACACTACCAACCGGGAACTGATGCAACGGTTCTTCAACGATTGGTGTGCTCTGCCAGAGATGCCAGAGGACTACGATCCGTCTACTGGTGTCAAGCCGGCTAACTCGGACTACGAGATCCTCTGTATTACCAAGTTGGGTAAGAAGCCCGACAGCAAGCAGATGACGTTCCTCAACACCCACCACTTGTCGTTGGAAGAGAAGTGGAGTACATTCATTAACGCATTCTTCCGTGCAGACATTCCACCAAGTGGTGTGTTCAGTGCGAAAGAGCTGGTGCGTGAGAACGTACTGACGTCTGACACTGACTCGATGATCTACTCGGTAGACATGATTATCGACGACTACGTAGAAGACGAGCAGGGTGGTATCTGCTTTAACGCCGCACTTACGTATTTCATCCGTTGCATCGCAGTAGACCAGCACGCGCGTCTCAGTAAGAACATGAACGTGTCTAATCGGTACATGTACCGATTGAACATGAAAAACGAGTACTTGTTCAGTTCGTACGTGACGACCTCCATGTCCAAGCACTACTATGCAATGCAGTTGATGCTGGAAGGTATCTTGCACCCCAAACCTAAGTTAGAGCTCAAAGGTGTGCACTTGCGTGGGGTTAAGATCGCACTTAAGGTACGTGAGTTCACCAACACGCTCATGCGTAAGGTACTCGATGCTATCTACAACAAGAAGCAGTTGGATGCTGCTGAACTGTTGGGCGAGATTGCTGACATTGAACGTGCACTGTTCCAAGACATTGACGAGGGTGGTTACACCTGGCTGACCAAGAACGGTATCAAAGCTGAGAACGCTTACTCTAACCCAGAGTCGAGCATCTACTACTACCATGAACTGTGGGAGAGTGTGTTTGCGCCCAAGTACGGCAAAGCACCAGAACTGCCATACCGGGCTTACAAAGTCAACTTGGCGTTGCACAACAAGTCTAAGATGCGACAGTATTTCGATTCGGTAGAAGATAAAGTGTGGGGAGAGAACTTCCATGCTTACATCGAGACCCGTCCTAAGTTGACATCGGTTTATATCCCAGTGGACATGATCGATGAGATGGGTGGGATACCGAAAGAGCTACTACCTATCGTGGATTCGCGTCTGTTGATCCAGCAGAACTTTAAATCCATTTACGCAATCCTTGAGTCGCTCGGATTGTACTTCCTTAACAGCAAAGCTACACGACTGGTGTCCGATGAACATTGATCCATCGCTGGCGTACTACAAACATAAGGGGTCTGGACTAGAGTTCGCTGCTGAAGGCGCCTTCAACTATGAAGACGAGCTCAATACGTACTTTAAAGATCCTTCCTTGGAAAGACTTGAATTTGGCTTTGAAGTAACTAAGGAGACCCATGTGGAGTACTATATGTACGACCATGATAACCATCTTTACTTCAAGAGAGAAGAAGATATTGAAGAGTTCTTCAAACTCACAAACGGTAAATTTGACGCCTCTATTGTGGTAACTCCAGAACGTTATTGGGCCATGCTCGAAGACAAGCGTTCAGCCCGGTCGGATGGAACTTACTAGGGTTTAACTTCTAGGGAGTCTTGGGTCTATATAACTAGGGTGTATAAGGTCAGTAAACCATTTGGTTCACTACACTAACACCCTAGGAGTTTTACCATGTCCATTTTCGACTTTGAAGTAAACACTGTTGCTAACCTGATCAAAGAACGCGAAGCACTGAATGCTAAACGTAGTGCTTGGTTCCGGGAAGAAGGTCCAGGTGTATGCTTGGATAAAGAGTACCGACTGCTGTGCAAAGAGATGAACAAGTTGACTGCAAAGATCAATGCTCTGAGCACTGTTGTGAAGGTAGCAGCATGAATAATTGGTATAACCTACCCTAGCCCCGTCAAGGGCTAGGGTAGGTTATATTAAACAACTTTTTATTTGTTTTTTAGTATTAAGCGGTGCAGTTCCAAGGATTCCCTTTTGAAACTTTCCCTACATAAGGTGGAAGGGCACTTATTGAAGCCTTCGTGCACAATCGGTAGGGTACGCTTCAATCGAGTCTTAACGTCGCCCACAGGATGCCCTAGAGCGTTACAGATGGCAAAGTAAATACTGTACCACCTGATCGAGTTAGGTTCCCATAACCAGCGGGTTTGGGATAACAACTTATTGCGTCCACCGTCCTCATAGTTGAAGTAATTCGGATGGTATATGTTATCCACACTGGCTACCAGATGACCGATATCCACCAGCTTACGGCTAGTCAGGAAATCCACTCGGAAACTGAAATACTCTTTATATAGCTTCTCCTCACCCAGCGTAGTAAACTTGACTTGCTCCATCTCCCACAAGTCCTTTAAAGGAACCCCACGGACAAAGAACTCGTACAGATAGTTTACCGTTAACCCCTGGTTGTGCATCAGTTGCGCGTAATAAAGAGGATACTTACACAGGTACGCATGGATCCCCGTGTCACGATCACGGTCCTCCCGCATGTATAGCCACCAGCCAATGGCTAGCTCTACCAGGTTCAAACCAATGATGGCCATATCAAAACCACGATGGGTGGGATTGAGTGATCGCTCAACAGTAAGTTTATACCCACGTTTCAGTATATTGGTGTAAACTGGAACGACAGGTCGCAGGTCTTCCAAACGGATAGTCTGCGGATAAACCTTATCGTGTTCCAGTAAACCCCACAGCTCAGTGGTACCCTCACGGTACAGGCCGTCCTTTATAGGTTCGCCTACACCACTGATGGAATTAATTTTAAACACGGTTGCTAAGCTATTAGAACGGAACCGCGTATAGCTGACAACGTAGTCTAGATCCCACTCAGGATCGATTGCCAGCTGCTGGAGGATCCCCACCAACAAGTGTTGGTTCTCCAGGTTGAACGGGTTCTGATCAACGTAACCACGGAACGCACGCTCATTGAAAGTAGTAACCCTGCGCAGGTTGTTCATCCCAGGGTAATGCTTCATTGGGTAAATGTAACTACCTGCAGTCGGAAACGTTAGAGTTTGCATGTAGGTATAATCTCAGTGTGTTTCCATTATATAGGAAAGTACTCCTGGAGGAAACTCCAGGAGGGACCCCCACGCAGTTTGGAAATTTGGTGATATAGTTTTGGTGTCTAAACCTATAGCATTTGCTTGGGCTAAGAATATTTCAAACCTGTATTACTACAATGAATCACAGTAAAGATTATCTTTATGTGATATAACCGCTAGCAAATCTTCGAAGATAGTAAAAGGAAAAACTTCCATGGCTCTTGATAAAGAAAACGAATACGGTGGCTGGGCCGACAACAACGGTGGTAGCAAGCCATCGGGCCCGTCCAACAATGCGAGCGGTCTTCTGGCTCAACTCTTCGGTATGAACTCCCTGGTTTCGGACACCCGGAACCTCAAGATCGTCACCGAAGTATATGAGGTCCTGACCGACCACATCTACAAGAACATCAACACTTCCACCACTGACGCCAAGCAACGTCAGATCGTACCGACCATCGAACACCTGACCACCAACATCTCGGCACAACTGCCAGGCCTGGGCTTCTACACCGTCATCGAAGGTGTGATGTACATCATGGCGGCGCTGTTCTCGGACCGTGACAACTCGATCGGTACCGAGCACATCACCATCAACGTCGCCGCCGGCCAGCAGCAACGCGTTTCGATTCCGATCACTCCTTCGGCACAGATCAACAAGCAGTTCGTTGATCGCCTGAAAGAGCATTACGACTCGGCTGCGAAGACCAAGGGCGCCAACGCCGTTGAAATCGTCAACCTGGTGGTTGTCGACATGGAAATGCTCAAGCATCCACAAGCCGGCGAAACCAAGGACCAACCGCACTACCTGGCCATGTACCTGGCCCGTCAGTGGGAGAAGGCCCTGCTGGTATACGGTGCTGAGAAAATCGTCGAAATGGGCATGGACATTCCGTCCCCATGGCTGGAGCCTGATTCCCCTTACGGCAAAGACCGTACTGCGGAAGCTCGCGTACAAGCCATCCAGGAACGTCTGACCGACGGCAAGACCCTGTCGCCAGCCAACATGGAAGTCATCGTGACTACCATGAACGCCAACGGCAACAACACCCAGCAGTACAACCCGGTCAACACCCGCGAGATCGCTCGTGTTACCGCAACCGTGTCGCTGATCGGTACCGCGTACGAAGAATACGCTGCTCGCATGATGGCCCGCGCTCAAAGCAACGACTACATGCAGGCCCTGCAAAGCTTCATGGGTTCCAGTGTGTTCGCTCTGGGTCAGAACATCTGGCCAGGTGCCTACCGTCCGCTGCAGCCGGAAATCACCATCGACACCGTCACTGCCGGTGAAATGATGCGTGGTAACGGCGGTCTGTATCCGTTCTTCTTCGGCCTGTTCGCGCTGATGACCACCAACAACCAGTACGTCTTCGCCGACGCACTGCGTAAGCAACACGTAGGTGGTCGTGGTTCGCTGGCCGGTCTGGAGACCCGGATCCAGATGATGGTGCAGAACATGCCTGGCGCAGCGCAGATCCTGAACCCTCAGATCCGTCCGCCGCTGAACGAGAAGAACATCAACGACACCGACTTCGTCACCAACTGGATCCGTCAGAACGTGGCGGCTCACGCGGTGTTCAAGATCAACCTGATCTCGAACGGTCCGGATGCTCCGATCATCAACTTCATGCGCAAGCTGGTGGGTTCGGACAACGCCAAGGCTGTCAAGGTTGTTGTGGCACTGATCGACTCGATGACCAACAAGCGCTTCTCGGAAGTCATCGCGAAGAACCGTGCAGCCGATCGCGGCTGGTTCCCGGCTCAAACCAAGCCGATCCTGATCCAGTCCAACTCCATCGTTGTCAACGGCCTGGCCGTTACCCCTGGTGGCAAGGACGACCGCGAGCGTCACATCAACACCCAAGAAGTGGACGAAATGTTCATCTGCAACGCCAAGCCTGGCAACTCGGCTGCCGCGAAAGCGTCGATCGAAAACTACCTGGGTCTGGTCTACGGCAACGCACAGCAGGAAGACTTCAAGCAACGTTCGCAGAAACTGCGGATCGAGCAATCGTCCTCGCTGTTCGACGGTCACAACCACATCAACGCCTTCGGCAACTCGGCGATCTTCGCTCCGGACTTCATGGCTGCCATGGCCGAAGCGATGAACGGTATCGGCAACCTGAACGCCGCCAACAACCTGGGTAGCTTCCAGACCAACCGCCTGGCGTTCGCGCCTGGTATCGGCCTGGCTACTACTGTGGCTGCTGGTAGCAACAGTCCGATCGTCCAAGCCGGTCAGTCGGTGAACTTCTTCACCCCGCTGTACTAATAAGGTTTTGGCCTTTAACTGAATAAAGGCTAGGGGGGTTCGCGCCTCCCTAGCCTCTATTCTGCTTTTTAGTTTTTAGGGGTTCGCCATGGAACTACCTGCTATTAATGAGTCAAACGCCAAAGCCATTGCGTTACTGACAAGTTACAGTGAAGAACGCATCGATCCGATGCCCTTCTTTAATAAGTTTGCTGCTCCCTTCGGTGGGATCGTAACGGATGACCCGCGGTACTCCAAGCCCCTTTATCCGGACTTCGAGAACTACGACTACCTGCACGACACCAGCAAGCTGCGGCCGATCTACCTGAATGACCTGGACCTCAAGCTGGAAGAACACCGGGAAACCCTGGGACGTTTAACCCGCATGGAGTTCAGTGGTAATAGCTTCGAAACTATTGCCAAGTGTTCGTGTGGACATTTGCGTGGTAACTTCCGCTTGCGTGAAGACCGCCCGCAGATCTGTGATCGATGTGGTGATCCACCAGAGAAATTCCTTAATAAAGGAGATAAAACCAAACTCTGGCTGAAAGCACCAGAAGGGGTAGACCGTTTCGTCAACCTCGGGTTTCTGGCAACGTTTTTCAGCAACATCGCAATAGGTAGCCCTAAAGTCTGTGTGCCGTGGTATTTCCTAGATAAGGATTACCGTCGAGAAGTCGACAAGAACCGCAACACGACTGGTATCGTTCTGCGCAACATGTTCGAAACCTTGGGTATTTCCGAGTTCAACATCAACACGTTCTACCGTAATGCTGATGCCTTGATGGAGTACATCCTGATAGGCCCGGGTCGTAAGCATTTCAAGGATACCAAAGAGGGTCCTGCTTACATGGAAGTGTGGGAGCGCAATAAAGACATTGCCTTCCCGTATTACATGAAAGTGCCAAACCGCTACAGCACCATCTTGGAGAAGTCTGGTAAAGATACGTTCTCGTATTCGTATCAGCCAATCACGGCGGCTATGTATGTCACGTTGGTGGACTCTCTCAAGTCCAACATCTGCCATCAGCTGACCGAAGCGGAACTCCAGAAGAATGCTGAGACGGTAGGCAAGACCCTGGTAATGTTGTCCGAGCAGTACCGGTCGACGAACAACCCGAAAGGGCTGTTTGAGAAACATGGCTTAAACCGGAAACACTGCGCGTCTGGATCGGTTCCTTTCACTGGCCGGTCTATTATTACGTCGCAAACTGGTGTAATTGATCCTGACCTGCTGATAGTGCCGTGGAAAATGGCAATCTCGATGTTGGAAATCCACATCAAGAACTATCTGTACCGTCGTGGTCACACCCCATATAAAGCACTGGCTCGCATTAAGCAAGCGGCTTATCATATCGATCCGTTGATTGATGAGTTCTTCCGCGACATGGAAGAGAACAATAAGTGCTTGATTCAGGCAGGTCGAAATCCATCGATCGAATACCTGAGTTGCCGTACCTTTAAGTTTGGGGTAAACCGGGACCTCGAAGACGAATCGTTCAAACTCCCAATCTTGGGTGTTAAGATCCAGAACGCCGACTTCGATGGTGACCAAATCTATGCGGTTGTATTGGTGGATAACGAATCCAAAGCAAAAGCGTATGGTGGTTGGGGTCATCACCAGACGTTGGATCGGAATAACCCGTTCAAGGTAGGTGACTATGCCTCGCAAACGGCTACCAACCTGATGAACTTGAACACACTGATGCATACGCATGCCATTATTGATTAATCCGTACTAGGGAGGCTTAGGCAATGAACAGCGCTCATGCATTTGCATATGCGATGTCGGGTAGCTTTACCGATCAGCAGATTGCGCAGAATGCTGCTTACGTCAACCAAAATGTCGCCGCTGTACAAGCTGCTGGTGGCTGGCTGGCCGGACAGGCTACGAAGATTCTGGATGGTTTCAATAACTTCCTGAATTCACGTGCCTGGGAATTCGGTCGTCGCTTGCTATCGCAGGGTGGGCGTGCCCACATTGGTCGTTTCGACATCGGTTTCATTGGTTACGCAAACGACATCATGTCAGCTCAGGGACTGATGGCCAACTACATCATGGCTAACCCGCTTCACATGCAGGCTAAGCTGGATGGGTTGATCGAAGGTCTGACAGACACTCACGCCACTTGTAAAGGTGTGGGTATTGCCAACCCGTTCTATCGTAAAGCGATGCACGGGATCCTGGACTTGCAAACAGTAGACGGCAAACACACGTTGTCGCACAGTCACTTCTTCGACACCGGTGGTACTCAGGTGTCGTTCAGTGACCTCGACTCGATCCACCGCACCTGGAAGGCAACTGACTACCATCGTGCGCAAGGGTTGTTCAATGTCAAGTCGGAAGACGACGACGTAGTTAGCGAGCAGTAAGTTGTAAAGCTAGGGGGTGGCAACACCCCTTAGCCCAACTGTTTATTTTTTTTTTCGATTTTACGATAACCACTAGCGGGTATAGCGTAATGTCTACTTTTTGTTTAGGTTCGATGGATTCCAGTGTTGGTTGGGAAACCCAGTCGGTAGAGACTGCGTTAGCCAAACATTTTACCTACTGGTTAGAGAGTCGCCGTAACCAGGGTAAAGTAATCGGGCAGGTACCAAGTTTCTTTTACCTGTTCATGAAATACGGTAACACCCCAGAGAAACTGGTTGAGAAAGCCAACCAGGAGCTCAAGAGCTACATGGACGAGATGTTCCCAGGGTCTGAGGTAACTGTGACCTACAAGTACATCAGAGAGTCCAGGTCACTGTACACTGTCCAGTTGGACATAAGAGTATTTGTTGACGGCAAGGTCTATGATTTAGGGCGCACCATTGAGAAAACCGGTGAACAATACCGCATCCTTGACGAAGAGAGATTAGCACGATGACTCAACCAATGACCACCAAACAGCGCATCATCGAAGAGTCCTTCGGGTGGCTGAAAGATTACACCGTATCCGAAGTAGACGGCAAGCGCATGATGACCGCCAAAGGTGAGACCGTGCCCTTCAACGTCTCCACGGTCATGGACGAAGACGAGTTCAAGGCCAAGTGGCTGATCCAGTTTGCCCTGGGTCGTCGTAACGGTCGCAACTACTTCAACACCCAAGAGTGGCTGGACCTGTCGGCTGACGGCCTGCAATCGGTGATGATCATCGACAAAGACAACAAGCCAATGCTGATCATCCCACCACTGGTTTCCAACAACTTGGGTCCTGAGCAGTACCGCATGTTCCGTCACATCGAACAGGCGATCAAGCAGATCTCGGCTGACTCGCAACGTTCGGCCGACCCGATGGCTTCGGCGCAGTTGGCAGAACTCTCCGAGAACTCCCTGGCTAACGTTAAGCCACGGACTATCACTGACATGGTGTCTGACTGGTACTACGCCAAAAACAACATCATCCCGGACGTAGAAGGCCAGATCTGGTTCATCCGTGACAACATTCACAACGAACAGATCGACGAGTCGCTACTGACCCGTGCTCGTCCTATTCTTTATGCTGCTTTCCGTAATGAGCACGTGTCCAACGAGGACAAAGAGTTCATCAACAAGTTGGTCAAAGAGCAGTGGAATATCGACTTCGGCACTGGTGCGGCTAAATCCGAAACCAAAGTAAATGATACTCCCGGTGCGCAACAAGATTACGACCCGCTGGAGTGCTAAGTAAATAAGGAACTACAATGCGTTTGTTATGGAGCAGTGATCACCACACCTTCCACCAAAATACGCCGACCACACACGTACTGAATAACCTCACTACGTTTCTGCGTAAAGATCATGACCTGGCTAAAGTGGACATGATCACCTTCGGTGGTGATTTCTTTGAACGCATGGTAGAGTTACCGCACCAAGATACCCATGTGGTATTCGATTGGGCTAAGGATTTCCTGCATCATCTTTATAAGGTTAATCCTAAAGCCACTGTGGTGTGGTTAGAAGGGACTTCGTCGCACGACTGGTGTCAGCCACGACATTTCCTTAATCTCGCTCCACCTGGCCTAGATGTGCGTTATATCGATACTCTGAGTATCGTTACCTACGAACACCTCGATGGTCTGACAGTGATGTACGTTCCAGACAACATGGGAGCCTTAACTCCTGATGAGGTCTGGGACCTTGCTTTAAAGGTACTGCAAGACGCCGGTTTGGAAATGGTGGACCAGATCCACTTCCACGGTGCGTTTGAGTTCCAGTTAGTTGCCAAAATGCGACACAAGTGCCACAACCTAGAACGCTGGGAGTCCATTACTCGGTACTGCATCCTGGCTGGCCATATCCACACCCCCGTCCGTAGAGGTAAGCTAGCGACGTCTGGCTCCTTTGACCGTGGTGGACATGGCGAAGAACACCCTAAGGGTGGATTGGTTGTGGACTTCGATTTGAAAGCCGGTAAGTGTGATATCAATTTCTGGGAGAACAAAAGTGCCTTACCCTACCTCACCATGGAAGTGTCACCTGATATCACCGCTGGCGACCTGATTACAGACCTGCACGATTTCATCCAGAAGCGCAAGTTACCACACCACTCCCATATCCGGGTTATGGGTGGTAGCGCAATGGTGGTCAACCCTGTAATCAGCATGCTCAGTAAAGAGTACCCGCATTTCCACATCAAGGCTAAGAACGAAAAGAACGACGATGAGTTGATTGACGAGGACCTGTTTACCACCAAGGTTTACACTGGTACATCGTTGACCAAAGAGTCGCTGCCTAAGTCATTGGCAGCTGACCAGTCGTTCAAAGACAACTTGGCCAAACACAACATATCAAACGCCGAAGCAATGGCCGTACTGGAGGAATTCTCATGAGCCGTACCGTCGGTACATTAGGAATCTCGGTAGGGACATCCTTGGCATTGGAACAAGGGGCTTTGTCGGTGCTTAAAAACACCGACTCTATCCTGTTCAATCTGCGTACTTTGGTGCGCAATGCTCAAGAGTCCTACACAAAGGAAGACTCCGAGTATCATGATCCAAGCGTGCTGGCTAAGGAAGTAGCGGAAGATATTGCCTACTTAGCCAAATACGTTGAAACTCATCGTAATGGCAAACCCGTAAAGTTTGTCATCTATTACCCGTCTTACAAGAGCCTGTCTAGTAAGTACCCTAAGGCTGATATCAAAGATCATACTAAGGGGACTGCTAAACAGCAGGCCATTGCAAAGACAATCAAAGCCACGTGTGATCGGGTCTTTGAGAAATACCAAAAGCTTATAGTAGAAACCGACGTAGGCATGCCAGTCTTTAGTGGTAACGGTATTGTATTGACACACCACCCAGTGGATCTGTGCGAAACCAATGGCACTACGCGGCTAAAACTATTAGAGTCTTATACGGGGGTGTTGAAGGCTTATCCTGATTGGAACACAAAACTGACAGGCGGTAGTAAACTGTTCAACATTCCGCTGAACAGGCTTACTATTCAGGTATTTGGTGATAAGTCTACGGACTTCCAAGCTAGTATCGCTGGTATCCGCGAGGTAGTAAAACGCATCGCCGATGAATCCAACTGGACAACAGCTACTAGTACCGCTCGGGTTCGGTCTACAATCATGAACTTACCCCAAGGGGTAGAGCGGGCTGGATTGATCTCCATGCTTTAAGGAGCCTTTATGACTCTTGACTTCCAAGGCAAGTGCCTGTACCCACCGGCAGATAACGCAACTCTTAAAGAGAAGCTACACGCGTTAGGTGTGGGTTTGGAAGATATGACCAATACGGCTGAAGGTCATGACATCCCCACTGGGGATTTCCGGCTGGCCGCAGAGGTGATCAAACTGATCCCCGAATTGTTTAGCAAAATCGCACACGGTGAGTCTGGACATAGACAGTGGTTGGAAGAAGCCATTGAGAACCACTTCACCGGTAAACCCATGCCTGAGTACAAAGCTAAGTAGCAATGTAATCTCACTGTAGATCCAATCTATACCAGGCGTATCCATTTTTTCAAGGATTTAATAATGAGCTACCAGCAAAACAACAATGGCGGTCGTCCACAAGGCACTCCTCGCAAGAAGAGCTTCCTGAACGACTGGCGCCAGCCTCACCCTGCAACGGATGCACCGCTGGAAGGTGGCAAGTACCCTGCACAGTTCATGTGGGAAGTTACCAACGCCGGCAAGATCGTTCTGAAGATCTCCGACGGCATTTTCAAAGAAGGTGCGAAATCTCCGCACAAAGAAGTGGAGATGTCCGGCTACGACCGCAACATTCTCTTCGAAGCTCTGCTGGAAGCTTCGAACATGTCGATCGAGTTCCCGGCTCGTCAGTTCTACGTTAAGAAGCACGACTTCGTTCGTGTCGGCGGTCAGTCGCGTCTGTCGGAACAACCGATCACCAAGGTCATGTTCTCGATCTCGCGTGACGAGAAAGGTGTGATCAACCTGGTCTACACCAAAGGCGACTACAAAGTCAAGACCCGCTTCAAAGGTCCAAACTCCTCGGTGGTCATGGTACGCAACGACGCCGGCGAGATCGTGGAAGACAGCGGCTTCATGTCGCGCATGTACACCCGTTCGTGGGTCAACTTCCACAAGGAAGTCCTGGACCGCATGGAACGTGATGGTTGGGAGCCACCGAAGCCGAAGGGTGACTTCAACGGCGGTGGTAGCGGTGGTGGTGGCTATCGTCAGGGCACCCAGCAGGGTGGTAATGGCGGCGGTAACCCGAACCAGTCGAACAGCAACTTCGACGACTTCGAAGATGACATTCCGTTCTAAGGACTGATTAACTGTAATGGACTACAAAACCTAGGAGGGTGATCCCCTCCTAGGTTTAAATTATAGCTGTCTAAGATAATTTCAGACCTAAATTATCAGGGTAGTGAGTAGCCAAGGTATTAAAAATATGTTCTCTATTGACATCAAGCGTACGGGTAAAAAGGGCATTAAGGCGATCGAAGTATCTCTTAATGAACAAACGTTAAAGTTCCATGGACGTGCTAAAGTACAGTTGGAGAAAGTACTCAAGGACAAGTCTGACGTCGAGAACAATTTGTTCAGTTGCATGAACGAGTACGTTGATGCGGTACTGACCACTGAACAGAAAATCGAATTGTTCAAACTTTTCGATCGGGCGCACTCAATTGTAGAGCACGGCAAGTTCCTCGACTACAATACTGAGATCGCCAGGCTCAAGCCAATCTGTGACGGTGTGTGGGATCTGATCAATATCAAGAAGTACTGTGCGTTCATCGAGAACTCCAAGTACCTCAAGATTCCAAAGAACCTGAGTGAGGCCGCTAGCAAGGGTGATTACCCAGCTCAGACCACGATCACTGACATCGACTACGTCAACATGGTGAAATTCCTGTTCGTAGTACGTTGTGTATACCCGATCATCTTCGGCGTCCTGCAACGTTTCGAAGGTCGGATGGGTGCAGGGTTCAGTGAGATCGTAGCAGGCGAGTTGCTCAAGGACAACTTGCAGATTACACAAATGCCTGGTTGGGAGAAACTCAACAGTTACTTCCAGTTCTCGTTCAACAAGCGTGACGTACCTACGCAGATCGACGGCGGTGGTAGTGGCGACACTTTCATCGACAAGGTACTGTATAGCGCGATCTTCAATCGACTGTGCTGCGCGGTAATCCCTGAAACAGAATACGACAAGAACATCGCCAACAGTATCAACGGTGCGGTTAAGCAGCATGAGACCAGCGCCACATTCAAACCCAAGGAAGACCGTCCAGGAGTAGACGAGGAAGACAAGCGTTCTAACTTTGACAAATACGGTATTACCGAAGACGTCAAAGAGTCCGACCAGGAATCCGAAGCAGAGTTCTTTAGCTTTGGCTTGTTCGACGAAACCGATGCACCACGTTACAAAGATCGGTTCAAATACCAGTGCATTGCATTGGAGATCAAGAACGAACAGTTAGTCGAGAAGGTTTATGACAACCTGCCGATCAACTGGGACTTCGATACCCACAACCATATCCTGCGACTGCTGGAACTGGTTTATATGAACGTAGTTAGCTCGTTCATCTGGGAAGCTTGTAACTATACGCAGTTGATGGCCGCTATCGCCCTCGCTCAAGTTAAACTGAGCGAACAAGGATATAAGTACCTACCATCGGTCTTGGGTGCAATCCACGATCCGAATGGCGTGCGCAGTTTGGCCGAGGGGCTTAAGCTGAGCGACGATGACAAGAACTATTTGGCATCGATTTGTGACGTACAGTCACGCAATAGTGAGAACCGAGGTTATAATGAAGCACTGCTAGCCGCAGATGACTTCCTTACTCAGTTTGGTAATGGCACCTGGCAGTCCAACCTCGAGTACGGGGTACTGGATGACCTGGTAATCTACGATCGAGTCTCCGCTGGTGATTTGTTCCCAATCGATATCGAGAACGATATCAGGAATGAATTCATGGCTCTGGTCAAACAAGTAAATAGTTAATTAAGGTAGTAGGGGTTAGAAATGGCAGACATTATGATGACCATGGCGCGTATCGGCATGGGCAACCCGGTGCATCCACACGTACACCGCCACAATAAGCTTAACCTGGAATCGCAGAACATCGACCAAATGCTGATGGCCACAGCACAAGGCGGTATCGTCGAGTCCATGCTCAACAACATCGCCGGTCAGTCTGGTGGTCTTACTGTCAACCCACGCGGTCAGGTAAACATCGAAGAGACTTACAACCAACGTTGTGGTCTGGCGATGCTCAAGTTCTCGGTAATGATGGACGCGCTGAAAGAGGAGGAACTGACCGTACTCTTCTACTGCGCAGGCGGCGGTCTGATGGAAGATGGTGGTATCGATCCTGCCACCATGCTGGTACCAATCCGTAGCTACACTGTAGCCAAAGAGTCGATCACCAATCTGTACGACGGCATGCCGATGGTCAAGCAAGCAGTAAGTGCTTCTGACCAGTTCCTGTTGGGTGACCCTACTCAACAGCGTCAGCTCCGCGCCGTACGTCCTGAGGACATGGCCAACGAGGTACTGGGTTACATGTCCACTGAGCAGGAGAACCGTCAGGATCACTACCACGGTAACGTTGGCGCTAGCCTCGGCAAGCACACCCTGGTATCCAAGACGCAGAACCTGGACTCCACGTTCCATGCCAAGCAGTTGCTGAAAATTGCTGGTAACGTGCTGCATGACCAAGACTTCAACATGTCGTTGCAGGACTCGGTTGCTGGTAGCCTGTACAGCAGCAGCATGAAGGAAACGATTATCTCGCAGAACCCGTTCTTCAAGGCAATGGCAATTGGTGCTGGCCATTACAGCTGGAATGGTTTCCAGGGTTATACCTTGGGTGAGATCTGTGACGTGTTCCCTGCCCTGCCGGACGTGCTCGACTTGAGCATGCTGGACGAAGCGCGGTTCCCAATGCGTGACGAGATAGCTAACTCCAGTGCTTATGGTGCGTCCAATATGGTCGAAACCACGGCACAAGAGATCGCTATGCTGACTACCGACCTGTTGATCCGTACTGGTCTGACTCACATCGTGTTTGCAGCATCCAACAACGTACACGAGTTCGGCGGGCTCAGTGACAACGGTGGTGTGGAAATGGTAGTTGGTGAGTGGATGTCTATCACTGACCAAGATCAGAACTCTATCAACCGTCTGGAACGCTTCAAGCAGCTGTTCAAAGACAAGTTCTACACCAAGTACAACAACGCCTACGCACACCTGTGCACCGTGGTTAACATCGTAGTTAACTGCTCGCTGTTCGGTGAGACCTCCGTCGAAGTGTACTTCAATGGTGAAACCGAAGCTAAAGAGCGCTACGTGAATGCTACGTATTACTTGGCTCGTACCAGCACCAACATCGCCAGTAACGAAAACGGTGTAACCGAGTCCGTCAATTTCCTGAATAACCTGCGCGAATACTTCATCGAGCAGAAGTAAGCGAGAGACCAATATGAACGATCTGAACAAACTGTATAAAGCAATGCTGTGCTCGTGGGGCTGTGTCATCAAGCCTGACAGTCGTATTGTGCTTAAGCTGGGTGATAAGGAAATCGACGTTAAGATCGATGACATGTCCGTTTACCTGCCGGTGTCGGAAGTCCTGGACTCCAAGGACACCATGGACAAAGTGTTCTTCCACCCAGCGTGTGAGAACATCGTCAGCAAGGAGACTGAAGTCTTCAAGATCATTCGTCGTATGGCAGTGATCCACCTGCTGGAACTGTTCAAGAAATACCCGATCGTGCTGTTGGGTGTTGCTGGTACCGGTAAAGAGAAATCCAGCTGGAAACAGAACACCCTGGATATCATCGAGCCACTGCGCGGTGTCAAGAAGACCGTAATCCAAGAGATCAAGGATCTGATGGAACGCTTCCAGGTGGAAGTTGATGACAAGGGCCACGACAACCGTTTCATCCACATCAAGGTGTCGCGTGCTCAGGGTCGGTCGTCCAGCGGTAGCGGCGAGCGCGTGTACTACAAAGCCAAGCCGTCGTTCCCGATCTACAACGAGATCGTCAAGCGTCTGGCACAGTCGGAAGGTGAATCCGATAACCAGTCTGTAGAGCTCAATGGTCGTTCTATCTCGCGTGCAGCGCTCAAGCTGATGGCACATCTGTTCCGTTCGATCATCCCTGGTGTGGTAGATCCTGATAGCATCAGCAGCGAGTCCACTACTTCGGTAGCTTCGCGCCTGATTGCCTTCTGTGGTTGCTACGAGCAAGTAGCCGAGCAGATGAACCGCATCCAGAACCTGTTCCGTGCGGACTTCAACAAGCTCGGTATCTACGCGATCGATCTCAGCTGGACCGAACAGCTGGAAGAGCTGCCTGACATCTATCGTCAAGTACCGGCGATGGATTACAACACCAACAACACCCAAGACGAGTCTGCTGCTAACTCGAACCTGGGTGCTCTCGGTGGTATTCTGTCGGTGAACTCTTCTGGTGCTGGTCAACAGGTAGCGGTACTGCCACAAAACCAACAAGCGCAGCTGATCCAGCAATCGCAGATCGCTCAGCCAATGGCTGGTACTGTGCTCGCTGGATTCAACGTAACTCCGCCACCAATGGCGAGTGGTGACCGTTGGCTGAAATACGAGATCGACTTCGGTTCCAACCAAGTGATCCACCATGCAATCAACACCCTGACCAACGCAGCAGTGATCTACTACTGCACCAAGTCTGGTACGTTCTTGCAGCGTGTGGAAAACCAAGGTGCCTTCCCGGGTGGTATTCCGGGCATGCCTACTCCAGGTATGGGCGCACTGGCAGCACTGGGTAACCCGATGTCTGCAATGATGAACCCGGCTATGCTGGCCATGATGCAGATGAACCCGGCGCTGGCAGCAATGTCTGGTATCCAGGTTCCAACTGTAGCAACAACTGCCGGTCAGTCGAGCGTTGTCGTAGATAACAACAACGCTAACTTCACCTGGTAAAAGCCCCGTAATACTAGTACCTCCGGCGTTAGCCGGAGGTACTAGCTTACAGTTATTTTTTAACCTCGACGCGTATTACTTCGGGATATTGCGGAGAGAATTACTGATTCATTGATGTTCAGTATTTCTATCTTTTTACTATTATCAGCAAATGGGTCGGTCACGTCGTTTAGGAACGCGACGGTCCAATGCAGATGGGATTCAACCCCGAGCTCACGTAGCAGTCGGTAAAAGTCATACCGATATGCATAACGATCGTTTGGGTTGGGGATTGGCAAAGCCTGTGCTTGTTTTAGCAAGACTTCTTTCAAGGAACGCACCATAATCTTGTATCTGTCAGTAAAGAAGATATCCTTGGTTGCGTTAACGTTAAGACCACCAATGGGCATGGAACATACCTCTTGTGCGAAGGGGTGATAAATAATCTCGAACCTATATCATCTGAATGTAGATGGTAATAGTAATTGGAGTAAACTGATGGGTAAGATAGATCTAAGCCAGGCCAAGTATCAATACCTTAAACGTGAAAACGAAATGATCCCCGAGTTACAAGGGGTTGGTATTAACCTGGTAGTGTTCCCGTGGGTATCTTCTCCGACTCGTATGTACATGGTCGGTAACATGATCCCGAAGTCGGTGGATACCAATGGGCGTAGTGAGCGTGCACTGATTTCGGGGGCTGAGTATAACTACTCGGAAGGCGCTCGTCGCATTGAAGCGCCATCTAACATGATCGTGGAAGAAGTGTTCTACGTACATAGCCCTAACCCAGGCGGGGAGATCACTGACAAGTGGAGTTCGATGTGGTTGCTCTTTAAGAACGATGAGCTTAACGCTTATGACATTCTGGAGCTGCCTAAGTACAACACACAGAACACTTATATCGGCTTCGAGTACGTTTACGATCCAGCGGTAATGGCACGGATCGAGAAAGGTGCACGATTTGCCAAGGGTACTATTTTCGGTCAATCACCTCGGGTCAGTAAGACCGGTGAGTGGATGTTCGGTATGAACCTCAAGGTTTGTGCTGGTAGCTTCCACTACAACGAGGAGGACGGTATTGCGATCACCGACTGGGCTGCGACTGAAAAGCTCAAGTGCATGTTCAAGCACACTCGTGGTTTCAGTTATAATGAGGACGAGTACGTACCGTTGCTGTTGAACGGTACTGACGAGAACCCGAAGGTGCTGCCAGAGTCTGGTGAGCGTATCCGTCCTGACGGCATCGTGATGGGCTTCCGTAAGCGCAATAGCAAGACTGCACTTACCACGTTGACCAAGAAGGCACTGCGTACACCAGACCTTAACCACGACGTCTTGTTCCGCGCACCGATTAACTCGGAAGTAATGGCGGTAGAAGTAATCAGTGAGCGTATGAAAGACCGTAGTAACAATCGGTCTACTGATTACATCGAGCAGACGCATACCAAGCAGCTGGATCGGTATGAGCGCCGTCAGAACGACATGTGGAACGCGGTAATCCGTTGGTACCATAATAAGCTGTCGACTAATGCCGGTGTAGACATTCCGGTGTCCAACACACTTGACACTTTCGTGCGCTTTGCATTTGCCAACTATACCCGTAGTGTCATGGGTAAAATCAACCCACTGTTCCGTGGGTATAAGCGCGTTAAACTGAAAGACTGGAATATCAACATCACCTTGCGTGAAATGGTTCCAGGTCGGGTCAAGTTCAAGATGACCGGTATGAACGGTGACAAAGGGGTAATCGTTCGGATCATCCCACGTCATATGGCACCTCGTTATGCAGACGGGACCATTGCCGACATCGTGGTAAACAACATCCCAGCATTCCGTCGTCAGATTTTCTCGATGTTGCTGGAGCAGTCGGTCAACTTTATCAGCATGCGCCTGCAGCAAGATGTCATCAAGCTGCGTAAGGTTGGTAATTACGGCGAAGCGTTCCTCAAGCTGCAAGAGTTCTTCGACACAGGTTTCCCAGAGTTCGGGGACCTGGTACGGGATGCAATCATTGACCCGGCGGTTATCGAAGAGTTCGTTGACCACGTCTGCAAGACACAGATCAGTGTTGAAGTAGTATCCGACACTAAACTGTATGGCGTAGCGATCATCCGCGCATTGCGCGAGGTATATAGCTACAAACCAGAACGCATTATCTTTACAGACTCACTCAACGAGGAAGTGATGTCTGACCAACCGGTACTCATTACCAACCAGCACTTCATGTTGCTGGATAAGTTTGGTACTGATATGTCTGCACAGTCACTGCCGTTGTCGAACATTTACGGTATGCCGACTAAGCCGAATGACATGCACAAGTATTCGGATATCTTGCAGAACAAACCGAACCGTAACAAAGGTGAAACCGAAGCACGTCTGACCAATAGCCAGTCTGGTCCGCAAGAGATCAACAAGAACCTGGCGTTGGCTAACTCTCCGGAGTTGCGTACCCGTGCTACCCGTCGTATCTTGCGGGCAGATGATCCGTTTGACATTGATTACATCGTCAAGCCGGATGAGTACGATATGAACGTGGCGGTACAGATGTCAGCGAGCATGATGTCTGACTCGGGTTATGCACTGCGTGAAGAACTGGCTTCTGACCGTTCGCTGGATGTCTTCGACGTTAATGCGAGTAACATGATCAAGGATCAGGTGCTGGAAGAAATGCTCCAACGTGCCGACGAACAACCTAACACTTAAGGAGCCCCCGTATGGGAATGCATGTTAATCTACGGGATTTCGCCAACCTTACTGAGATGGATGTACTTCGTTTCAGGAATCACCGTAAAGCTATCGATGTAACTGATGACAATGGCAAAACGGTAAAGTCCGACGCATATGCAATGATGCTGTCGTGGCAAGGGATGAACGTCCACCGTCGGTATCCAGAGATTCCTTACACAGTCGACGAACTGATCCCGTCGATTCGTGAGGAGAAGCACCGCAACATTGTCTATAATGACAAGGTGTTGAAAATCCCTCTGGATCATATCCTGGGTATTATCGGTCCATTGATCGATGATCCACTCGAGATGGATGCAATCAAGCGGTTGATCCACTCGTGGCAAGCTAAGCTCAACAACATGATCACCGTGATGTCGGAACGGTCGATTATCTCTGCGACGGCAGAGTCTGTTGATGAGTTCATGCTTAACCCAGGTATTTGTGAGATTCGTCGGAAAGTCCACGCGAATGAAGTAACGGTGGACGAAGGCGAGGAACTGTTCAGTCATTACGTACGGAACGACGACTCGCTGAAAGAAAACATCGTGGCGCTGATGGCACGTACAGGTGGGGTGTCGATCAACCAGGCTTATCAGCTGGCGATTGCACGTGGTGCGGTATTTGACCTACCCAACGTCATCCTGCCTAACGTCATCTACTCCAACTACGGGGAAGGTATCACTAACCAGGTAGACGTACTTGGTGACGGTAAGTCCTCGGGCATGTCGTTGATCTCCAACGGTCGTGGCCTGAAAGACTCCGAGTGGTTCCACCGTAAGACTCACTTGGCAACAGCGGTACTGCAAGGTATCCTGCACACGTATGACTGTGGGTCGCAAGACCTGGCAGAGATCCGTGTGTCTACAACCGAGATGGCTGTAGCGTTGCTCGGTAAGCATCGGATGTTGGATGACGGTACACTGGAGCTGATCGACCACAAGACCGTCAAGAAAATCAAGGCTGGTGAGACAGTTGCATTCCGCAGTATTGCGTTCTGTAACGCCGGTCAAGACGGTATGGTGTGTGGTAAGTGCTACGGAGCTATGAAAGCTTCGATCCCTTACAACGCCATGATGCGACGTGATGCCAACATTGGTATGTTCGCTGCAACTACCATCTGTAACCCGCTTGGTCAGAAAATGCTGTCGACTAAGCACTTTATCCGTAACGCTGTAACCCGTCGCTTTGATGTGGCAGCGCGTGACCGTCAGATCTTTACCTCGAACGGCAACGAGATCTTCTTGAAGCCAGAGATGTGTGTTGACGGTACTCGTCTGATCCTGAAGTCGTCGATCCAACGGGATCTGTCTGACCTACGGTCGCTGGACGTATTGGATGAGGTCAGTATGGATAAACTTCCGTACTTGACTGACGTAACCTTCCAGTACGAGATCGAAGACGTGATGGTCGGTGGTAAGACCATTCAGCAGCACTCGGCGCAAACCTCGGTAGCGTCGCGTACATCCAGGTTCTCTTTGGGCTTCCTCCAGTACCTCTTGGAGAAAGGCTGGGAGATCATGGACAAGAAGCATATCGCAGTGGACCTCAAAGACTGGAACTGGGAAGACGCAATCTTTGTACTGCCGTTTACTCGTGAATCCCTGGATGCCCACCGAGGGCGTGTAGAGAACTTCATGACATTCAATAAACGTAACAGTGCCTGGAAGTCGCAACCAGTTACACCGAAGATCTTTGGCGAGGTACTCGGTGAATTCTGGACCCTGATCAACCAAGAAACCAAGGGTATCAACATCGTACATGCGGAGTCTATGCTCGCATCGTTGCTGTGTAAAGACCCTGCTAACTTGTCGTATAAGCTAGCCTTGGGTAGTGGTCCTAAGTACTTTGAGAACTTTATGGTGTGTGTCAAGAACCGAGGCGCAGGCGGTCTGATGATCGCGGAAGGCCAACAAGGGGTATTGTCCAACATCAAAACCTTCCTGGTTAAAGACAGGCAACCAAGTCCGCTGGAGACCTACTTCCAACACGCGGTGTCGTAAAAGGGTACCTCCCGTAAGGGAGGGTCACCCCTCCCCTACCGTATTAGAGGTATTAGATGCGTTCCGTTGCTACGATAAGCGTCGCTAATAACTACATACGCATATTTGATTTCGGAGATGGTTTCGAGAACTTAGTACTGCGTAAGTACTGCAAAATGGAGTTAACGAAGTACGGTCAAGAACCAATCCCTGGTACACGCAAGAAACGCTGGGTGCCCACACATGTGTTTGCCCGCACTAGCAATGACCGTTCTGAGTACCGCATGCCTAAGTCGGTATTGGAGCCCCTGTTACGCTTAGCTGCATCGCAGGGCTTCAACCGTGCTCGTATCCAAGTCAAAGACGAACCCGTCATTGAAGGAGCGCATGCTGAATTTAGTATTAAGGAGAAATACAACACACCACGCGAAAACCAGAAGGAGTGGATCGAATACAAAATGGGTCCTGGGGCCCTCAAAGTAAACGAAGCCTCCACGGGTCTAGGTAAGACGTACATGGCTCTGTACTGCATGATGTTGATGCAGAAGCGGACGATCATTACTATCCAGCCACGTTACATTCCCATCTGGCAGAAAGACTTGGCAGAGATGTTCAATATCTCGCCGAAGGATGTATTGGTTTGGGAGTACACCGACCTGCCTAGGTTGGGTGAACTCTGTAAGGAAGGTAAGATCGATCCTAAGATCATTATCCTCCCTACGACTCGTATAAGCACGTATATGCGTTCCCGTCGCAAGAATGGTAACTTACCTTGCCTGGACGAGATCATCGCTAATATCAACCCTGGGTTGCGTATTATCGACGAAGCACACGAGTCGTTCCACGAAGTTACATTGTCGATGTTCTACGGCAACGTGGCCAAGACGTTCATGCTGTCTGCTACTATGAAGGGGGACGATCCGTTCCTCAACAAAATGTATCAGGCGATGGCGCCTAAAGAGACCAGGCTTAAAGAGGCAGAGCCTGAGAACTACATCGACATCTTTGCGTATCTCTACCAAATGGATATACGTAAGTACAAAATCCAGACAATGCAGGGTGGTACCTACAACGACATTGCATTGGAAAAGTCCATCTTGCGAAGTAAGGAGGCAACAGACTTCTACTTCCAGTTGGCAGATGACATTTATCAACGCTACTACCTCGACGCTAAGGAGGAGGGAACTAAATGTATCTTCTTCTTTACTCTGATCGAGATGTGCTTAGTAATGAAGGAAAAGTTCAGGGAAAAGTATCCTGGTGCAGACTTTGATACGTTCTTGGGTACCCTGGACAAGAAAACACCCAAGAAGTATTTAGAGCACGAGAACCTGGTAACCACTCCGGGTAGTTGTGGTACTGGTAAAGATATCCCTGGTGCGATTACTTGTATATCTTTCCACACTGTGTTCTCTATACAACGTAACAAACAAATGATTGGCCGCCTGCGTAACCTGTTAGGTAAGTTCGGTGGTCGTATCACTCCACGTTTCATATTCCCCGTATGTGTGGATATCGCTAAGCATGGCGATTGCTACCATAAACGTAAGCTGGCTTTTGCTCCCAAGCAGAAGTCGTGGAAAACAATTACATCGGGTCTCGCGCTGCAATAGTAGCGCGTTGTACCTTATTAAGGCTCTGTCATGAGCGACGAACAATGGAAAAAGAATAGGTTGATCATGCCTAGTCTACTCAATCCAGAAGGGTCGTTTAGCCTTATCCTGCCAGCGCCGGAAGGATTAAGCGGTTATAGCGACCTTGTATTACAAACACTCAGGGATAGTCTGGAGTCGTTCATATTAGCTTACGCTGATCCGGATGAAGCCAATGACGATACCTGGTATTACACCAAGCTCAAGGATTACATCTACGAGTTAGAACAAATGCCCTTCATTATGGGCAGCGCTGGGCGTGCAGATCTGGAACGGTACCAACACGATCCTGATCGAACGATAGCTTTACTCTGTGAGTCTATCGGGACGTTCTTTGAGGAAGTAGTGACGTTAAACAGGGAGGCTATCGACGCTCTATATGAAGCAGTTGTCATAAAGAGTGTCACTGTTCAAATACACGCAACCCACATTGCCGTGGCTATCCGAGGATTACAAGCATGACCACCACCAGCCCTATCGCCCGCTCCATTATTCCGGAATACGGTACCCTGTTCATTGCCACTCCAGGTATCGAGGAACTCCGCAACTATTTCCTCGTCCAGAAACTCTTGGAGCACCGTGTGCGTTCCATGATGACTGGTATTCCGTTCGACAACATCGCACGTACCCTGGTAGAGCAGTATATCACTCCACCGGTCACCATGCAGACTGTTGACCAGCTCAACAACTTCTACTCGCTGGAAGCTCAAGAGTTGTACAACTCGTTTGCCATGTACGAACAGACCCCCAAGTTCCAGGAAGCTTTGCACACCCTGGTGCCGTACAAGGGTAAACCGTTCACGATCAATGGTCTGACCAACATGGGTCTGCAACTGATCATCACATTGAGTGAAGGATCATGATGAATGCACAACTTCATAATACGTCTGGATCCAGAGACTAGGGACGAGCTCTATTCCGATGCCAGTGAGTCCTTTATGGGCTTCCTGGTGTTGGAGGCGATCTATTCCATACTGTCAGTCTTGCGGGTAGGCAAAATAGGTACGTTCGAGACCATGGATGATTGTGACCTCGAACAACCCGATGACGTCTGTCAGTATGATTTGTCCATTGATTATCTGCTGGATATCAATAAGCAACTCAATGAAGAATGTGGGATCTTCCTCGACGAGAAAGAGTACGGGTTCAACTCCGACGCCCACGAACAGATCGCAGACAAACTAGGTATCGCGATTATCTCCATTGAAGAGTTTAACGATCCTGGTGAGATTCATTCACTGGATGAAGTATTCCAAGATCCACAGATAGCAAAGGGGTTCCGTTTTAACGCACTCCATTTGCCTGACCGTATCGCATTTTGTATTATGCCGAAGAGCACCCCAGATACCAGACCAGTCAGTTTGGCTGATTTGATATTTGACCAAGATCCCGGAGTTGCAGAACTCAAGGCATTGTTTGACCCGAGCAAGCTGTCGTTCCAGAACGCTTTGTTCAATCAGCGTAGTTAATTCCTGCACTACTCCTAGTCCCGCAAGGGACTAGGAGTAGGTAAGGTTTATTTTTTTGTTATTTGATCGCAGTAGCCAGGTTCAACCGAGTAGTCTTACCACCAGCCACGTGAGCAGCTTTCATACGCCCCAGCATCATGTTGGTAGGGATACGCACGACCTCAGCAGACAGACGAGTAGCCAGTTTACCCAAGCCAGTACCACAGCAAGTAGCACAGTAGTTACCCTCAGGGTTACGGCAACCATTAGGGGTACGGATAACCAGACGTTTGCCGAAGCTAGCCAGTGCCACCTCTTTGGTTAACTGTTCGGTCTTACCATTAACGATGTAAAAACTACCAGCCCATTTCTGAGCAGTAAGTTCATGCATCTGGATTGGCTCACCAACAGTAGTACCGCAGTCAGCCAGATCGACCTTACGACGACCTACGAGTTTCAGTACCTCTTTAACCTGTGCACCGCCTTCACCAGTAGATTTCGAACGGCTATACGAACCAGCAATAGCTGTGTTGATATACGCCACGATCTCATCTGGATCCATGCCCTCATCCAGGGACATGTTGAGGAACACCCAACCGTCACCTTTAGGTTCAATACCAAAGGCGATGAACATACGTTTACGGGCGTTACTGATGAAGCCATCGTTAATGATAAACGTAGCCCCAGGACCGTTCATGATCTCCTCACGGTCCATTTTGACGAGCTCATCAATAGCCTTAGTTACAGCTACTGGGTCGTTCATCTTGCCGTCGGCTTTCAGCTTAGCCATCAGCTCGTCTTTACGCTTGAGGATAGCAGGACTGATGGTGAGCATCTCAATCCCACCAGGCCGCACGAAGTAGGTACCCAGGCCTTCCAGGAAGTTACAGTGACGGGTGAACTTCATGCAGTCGTCTACCGAGGCTTTACCCTCAGGCACCTGCTCGCCTTCCTTGGGGTTGTCTACCATCAGGTCAGACAAGAACCCTTGGATAAGCTTAGGAGTAAACTCCTCGTTAACGTAAGGCACCTTGGTACCGAACACTTCCCAGAACAGGATAATGTTGAACAACAACAGACCGAAGGTAGTGTCGGTCTTAGCGCCACGTAGTACCGGATGGAAGTCGCCAGGTAGATCGATGTAATCGTCGTTAACAAACAACGGACGATCTACTTTGCCATCTATGGTCACATCCGAACCATCAATGTGGCATTTATACACACCGCCTTCAACCCAGACAGCCCAAGGGACTTTACGGAAAGCACCAGCAGAGTCCTCGTCTTCAAACTGAATCGAGATCACTGACTGTACAGCAGCCTTCTCAGCATAGCCCTGGTTAGCTAACCAGATCTTTAGGAATTCTAATTTAGTCATTAGCGAGTACCAGCTTATTGATCAGTGCTTCTGCCTTGTTAAGAATAACCATGTCATCCACCAGATCGTACACTGCCTTGTTCAGGTGGTTACGGATGGCGTGGTCATTAACCTCACTGATCAGATAGAAACCAATCAGCTCTTTGAAGTATGGCAAGACGTTGTCACCAGTAAGGTTATCTACCAGTGGACGAAGCTCTTGTTGGAAGAAGTTCAAGAAGCTCTCTACAGAGCCCCCAAGCTGCCCATTGGAGCGAATGTGCGTGTAGGCTATCGTACCTTCGAGTGAAGGGATGTTCGCCTTCACACGCTTGATCAGAGGCTCTGGGAGCCCTACTGATGGGTCATCACCTTCCAACCCGTCTTTGATAGCTTTGAGTGTTACTTCCGAGACGTCCGAGATCAGTAGTTCGTAGTTGGTCATGTCGGTTTCCTCACCGAGGTAACGTTGCATCACCAGCAGGAAACGATCTACTGGGGCTACGTCATATGACTCCAACGAAGAAGCCAAACCAATCAGGTCTTGGTAGCCCTGCATCTCATAGAAGAAGTACCCTATCTTACAGATGAACGGCAGCATTTCTGCTGTGGTGTACTTCTCATCTAGGGTAATACCAATGCCTTGTAATAAAGACATTGTATTGTCAATCATGAACTCGTACATATGCGCTTTCTTGTTAGGGGTGGACACCGCCTCATCCACTAACAGGTTCTGCACCATGACTGGTAGGAGTGATCCGGTACGTCCCATGATCGAGTCTTCATCGATCTCTTCGGGTTCACTGGTCGCACCATCAGTCAGCAGAATTAAATTAAACGCATTGACCAATATTTTAGCCTGTGCCTCAGGGATGGTTTGCTTAAACAGCAACCATGGGCCGCCGATGACATTTGCCGCTAGGTCTTCATCGTCAGCTAGCAAAATGGCTTCTTCAGCATTGATTAACATATAAACTCCACGACCAGGTCAAAGGGAACATAGCATTCATGGGCACTAAAAATCAAGCCATGGCAGCAAAACGTCAACAACGCGCTAAGAAGCGTAAAGGTGGCAAGAAGACTGAAGTCCGTCGGGTTTCCAATTCCAAGCTCCAGTTCGAACTGGCCAGCAAGGGTATCATGGCTACCGTCGGAAAGTACAAGGATCTTCTGGTCGACAAGAAGCAAGGCAAGAAACTGCCGGATAACCTGGAGGTCACTAAACAGATCCTGGGCATCGTGGAAATGTTCGCACCTATCCACTCCGCTGTGGAAGTTGCCGAGATCCTCAAGAACGAGGGCAAGATCGAGTTCACGCCAGCTATCCAGGAACTGGTAGACAACTTCGACCGTCTGATCGTGCAAATCGCCGAAGACATGACTGCGATCCGCATCCTGATGGATGAAGGCCAGACCATGGACGACTTCGTCGAGATCTACGTCCACCTGTTCGACAACGTGACCGAGTGCATGCACTTCCACGCCCGTCCGGTATTCGAAGAACTACTGAAGCCTAACCAGGCAATGATCGAAGAGTACACCAAAGAACACAAAGAACCCGGTACTACCGACATGAACTACGCGTTCGAGTTGCACGACCAGCGTATCGCCCGTATTCAACACCTGTATCGTACTATCGCCCAGGTAGAAGTACCTGAGTCGCCTGCCGATGAAGAAGACGACCTTCCCGCCGAGTTCATCGAAGCTGGTGACATCTCCATGGCTGAACTCACCCCGATGGGTGACGAGCCTCGCGTGATCAAAGATATCAACTAAGGGTTTGTTTTATGTCTAATGACGAACTGAACGAAGGACAACCAGTACCAGAGCGCCCGAAGGCTAGCTATAGCCAGGTGCACGAGGCTGGCAACACCACCATGAATACCCGGGTAGAGCCAAAGAACAGCTTTATCCGTCAGCTTACTGAAGACGAGCGGGCGCAGGGCTTCATCACGGTATTTCTTGGAAACAGTAAAGAAAGCCGTGACCACGATGCTAAGCTGATGTCTCCGTACATCCAGAAGCTTACCGTCGAGCGCTATGCGCAGGAAGACCCACAGCGTTATGCCCTGGCTGCTGAAAAGCAGAACCAAGACTGGGCTCGCTTTGTCGAAGACAACTACCCAGACCTGACTCTGGAAGAAGCCGAAGACAAAGCACAGCGCATGGTGGCGTTCTACACCGAATACCTGGACGACGTCCGTAGCCGGTCCAATGCGATCCGTGAGCTCGGAATCTCCAACGTCTCCGACCGTGGCGGTCTGGTAACTCCAGATATCTCCGGTCGTAAGCCTGGTAACGGTGGCAAGGGTCTGAAAGACTCTGAGATCATGCGTCGTCGTTCCCTGAAGGCCGAAGACGGTCGCTTGATGTTCGACATCGAGCTGCGCAACTCGTTCACCAAGCTGGTAATGGCTCGTCCGTCCAAGATGGACATGGGTCAGCTGATCAACGACATCAAAGCGTCGATCAAAGGCTACGTGCGTCAAGTGAACAACAATAGCGTAGTACTGGCCCGTGTGGCTGCTGCTCGCGTTATCTGGAACTTCATTGCCGAGCGTCTGACCTATTCCAGTATCAGCGACATCGGTGACTACCGTCAGCTGGCCTCGATCATTCGTTGGTCGGATATCGATGCACTGACCATGGCTCTGCTGCGCGCTTACACCAGCAAAGGTGTTGGCATGCAACTGATCTGCTCCAAGCCTGGTTGTGACTGGAAAGACTTTCAACTGGTAGATCCTGAACTCCTGGTACACCACCGTGACTACCACACCACGGATGAAGAGGCTGCGATCTACGCTAACCTCTTCAACCACAAGGTCACTTACACCAGCGAAGAAACCCTGGTGCTGATCAATGCAGCACACTTCGGCTTGGACACCAACAAGGTGTACAACGAAGACCAGTCACTTTACCTGGAGCTGGCTTCGCCGTCGTTGGCCGATGCGTTCATGACCTTCGACTACTACGCCGGTCGGATCTCGCCTAAGCTGGCTGAACTGCGTACCAGCATCATCGATCCGGAAGAGTACGACACCCAGCGCAATATGCTGTACACCGACCTGGGTGCCACTGAGTACATCCACTGGATCTCGAAGTTCGTGGCTGTGGCAGCACCTGACTCCGATGACAAGGACCACATCCTGGATCGGCAGAATGCCAAAGACATGAACGACTTCAACGGTGGTCTGTTGGAGGTTATCAAGGACAGCCCATGGCTCAACCGTGCGCTGACCCGAGATATCATCAACAAGGTTCCGTTCCTGTCGAAGACCTTCGTCGGCCTGCAGAACTTCGACTGTCCGAAGTGCAAGACCAATCAAGGTCATCTGGAAGATCCGGACAACATCAAGCTGCGTAAGCTGGGCTACACCCCGATCGATCCGATCATGGCTTTTTTTACCCACATCCAGTTGCTGATGATTCAGAGCGCCGCGGAAAACCACGACGTACGGGCAGAAGCCCTCTCCGAATAGGTAAAGTGGGACCGGGGGGTAAGGTAACGTTTAATACGGTTCATGAAGGTATCACTCGTAGTCTGTTGGGTAAGTCTGTCAAACAGATGCTACCGGAGACCTTGCTGCTCAATGAGAAAATGATGGTAGACATCAACTTCGAGCGCTATGATCCTAAAACACGTACACCTTACTCCTCGATCGCCTACAACCCTGCTGAGAACGCTTTCTTCCACCCATGGTCGACGGAACAGGTAGGTGAGTACTTCGGATACCATAAACTCGGTGAGTTAATGACTCCTAAGGACTACCTGGAAATGCCGTCTGCTGTAGTGGATGAGTTTCTAGAGGCTGTTAGTAAAGGCCTCAACAAACGCGATAAGGCTGAAGAAGCCCGTCGTAAAGCAGAAGAACAGCGACAAGGGTTACCGAAAGAGCAACAGGAAGATCTCCGTAAAGCTGGCTTTGATCCACGATTAGTAAAACCCCGTTAGTGTTTAATACCCTCTAGCCTTAACGGGCTAGGGGGTATTTTATGCTGATCAGCAACAGCTTATTCTATTTCGAAATAGAGGTTTGTGACATGGCAAAGGAAGATAAGACTCCTACCGCTACTACTACCGCAGTGGCCACTGCTGTGGCAGCAGCAACCGCAGCTCCAAAAGAAGGTGATGTAATCCTCAAAGACGAACCGATCGCTCCGATCGACGCAGTTGAGCCCGAACCAGAACCAGAACCGGACTGGACTCCCCCAGTAATCGACGAGGTAGGCCCAGTGACCGAACAACCAGTTACCCCAGATCCAACCGAACCCACCGAGCCAGCACCAGGTCCTGACGTAAGCCTGGAAGTGGAAAAGGGCGAAGCTAGCCTGGACGAAGTACCGAACGTCGTGCCTGGCCCTGAAATGGTAGCAGATGGCGGCAGCGCTGTTACCAACATCATGCTGCGTCGCATCGAGAAGCACCTGCGCCACCTGAAAGGTGAAGTGGGCTTTGCCAGTATCGAAGAACAGCGTCTGGAACAAGTGAGCTTCATCGAAACCGTCGGTGAGTCCACCAGCCTGGACTTCGAGAAATTCAAGATCGTTACAGATGCCCTGATCCGCATGATTGTGGACAACAAGGAACTGTTCCGTTCCGGCGAAGCACTGCGCTTCCTCAAAAACCTGCAGGGACACTACTCCCAGCAGTCCATCAACCGTTACACCGATTACGTGACCTTCCTCACCAAGATCGCAGTGAACTGGACCAACCGCGCGCGGCTGCGTCAGCAAACTGATATCGCTACCGTGATTGCAGATCTCCGCGAAGTCGGTAAACAAAACGTTACCATGTATTTCAACACACTGGTAGCGGCTCGCTAAGGACCGTCATGGACAACACCGACGAGTACAGTACGGACTACGTACAAGCTGTACCGGACCTCCCAGAAGTCAACGTAATGTTGGATGCCCTGGAAGACTCCGTGGATCAAATGGATGCAGTGGCTGGCGGTGAGTCCATCAGCCTTACTGCTAACCAGCGTTACTTTGCTGGCGTGCTGTTCGCCAACGGTGTGATCAGTCACAGCCAGCTGGCCGGTAACGAAGAAGGTGGTGTGTTCTCTGCCATTGGCAACGGCTTTGCTGCTGCCTGGAAATGGCTGTGCGACATGTTCAAGTCGGTGTGGGGTTTCTTCTTTGGTCGTGACAACGCTGAGGAAGCGGATAAGACCAAGAAAGAGATCGACGAGCAGAACAAGGACGCTACTGCTGCCGAGAACGGGACCCAGTCTGACGAGGACGCCAAGAAGCAAGCCAGTGCCATGGCTAGCGTCGCAGCGGAAAACGGTGACCAGGCCCTGGCAGATGAGCTCCGTGCTGCGCGCACACCTCAGGAAGTCAAAGCGGCTGTTAAGGTGGCTCTGAAAAAGATCCACAAGCTTAACAAGAAAGCCAAACTCAAGGCCGCCGAGGCGATCAAAGCTGCTGTTACCGCCAAAAACGGTTTCAACAAGATCGTTACCGACGAGAAAAACCGCAAGTACTCTGAAGCCAACGATCGTCTCATGCAATCCAACCATGCTGCTGTGGATGTATTGATCGATATCGAAGCTGAAGTAAGCAAGGTTATCGTCAAAGACCGCACCTTCATCCCCATGCTTGATAAAGCAATGGAGCTGGACACTGTGGGCAAAGTAGTAGCCTTTGGCCGTGCTATCCAGGCTAACGTCGATGCGATGAAAACCCTGGGTGAATCCTTCAATCAGAAGAAGTCGAAGATGCAGTCGATCTTCAATGACACTGAGAAGCAAATGAAGGAAGCCAAAGAAGGTAAAGACAAAGAGCGTCTCAAGTTGCTGTTGGGCACTCTGCGTGTGGTAATGAACCAGGCTATCAAAGTAGCCAAGCTGATCGAGATCTCCAACGTGCGTCTGCGTGCAGCACACGTGGCACTGATCAAGATCTACGCGATCTAATTGCGTGCATAGTCCCTACCCTAGCCCTTAGCGGGGCTAGGGTAGGGTTATGTCTGTTATGCTGCCATTGGCAGGTCTGGGTTAAGGGTTTCGTCAACAACAGGAGCAGGTTTCGGTTTAGCATTCTGCAGCGTGTACAGCTGTGCTTCCATACCGCGCTCACCCAGGCAACGCTCGAACACATCTTTGAGTTCGGAGATACGTGGGAAACCATACAGTTTGTTAGCCAGACTGATTGCGTTAGCTGCTGGACTACTTGCGTAGTTAACAGCAATCTCACGCAGCTGCATCGAGTCAGCACCTTGGATACGATATACTTCCATCATGGTAGTAGTGTTAGACACGTTACCAGTCAGTGTACCAGTTGGGTATGCACCCTCCACGTCCAAGTCAGATGTAGCAGCACGACCTTGAGACTGTACGTCTTCCAGACCAGCAAACAGGAAGCTACCCTGACTCGAGTTTTTCTCGGTGTCAAGCAGAGCAATCCAGTCACCCAGTGTAGGCAGACGCGAAGTAAAGAAGTCATCACGACGAGGTGGTGTACTACCCCATACATAACCGTGCTCTTTAGCCACGAACGACAAGGTATCCGAGATCAGTGTAGGTTGCGACACAAAGTTGAAGTACTCAGAGTACCTTAACAGCATCGGTAACGACAGTGTGAAGTCGAACGTCTTCTCGTTGATCTCTTCAATCGGCCAGTTATCGGCAATGTTGTAGATCGAGTACAGGTACTTCTGCTGACGCTGCATGTTCCGGTGCCACTGTGGCGATCCGTTACCCCAGCCACGACCTTCCTCGGTGTACAGTTTACCAGGCACTTCCTCACGAGTAGCAATAGCTTCCAGTGAGTACGATTCCAACTTACCGAACGGGAAGCGTTTAATGGCGTATACCGACATGGCATCTGCCCACTTCCAAGTAGCCTGACATCTGACACTTGGGAATTTCTCTTGTGGCTCGAGTGGTGTGCGATCACCGTTCTCTTTAACCTTGTGGGTACGACCAGGGTTGTACTCGTACGAGCGGAACTCTTTAGGTACACGTGGGTCGCAGTAGATATCGGCTAGGTTGTACCCTTCCTTGATAAGCGCCTTCTCGCAAGCTTCCATATCGTAAGCTGCGTTCCAGCTAGCCACCCAGTCTGGTTCCCACTCGTGGAACTTACCGATACAAGCTGCTACTACTTGACCAGGTGTGTCGAACAGTTCATAAACAATCTTGCACTTACGACGCTCAACGTGTTCCTTAACGTACTTGTCTTCAGCTGCTTTGAGCTTACTAAGAATAGTCTCATCACTATCCTCTTTATACCAGCTACGCACCCCAGCGAAATATGCCTTGTCCTTCATGGTGACCGAAGCACAGATAATCGGCTGGTCCGGCTTATCCATGTCGGCTTCGACGTCGAACGCTGCTAAGGTGTAAGGTTCTTTCTCTTGGATCTCCCCGTATTTCTCAAAGAACCGACGCTTGAAGTGTACTGGCGGGGTCTGGTCTAAACCAAATACAAACTGTTCAGACTTAACATCACGCATACTAGCTTTATAGTCTGCCGCTCCATAAAGCTGTTTCTTGACCTCAAACGGGATACGGCACCGTGGTGACCGGTACTCGCGAACCATTGTTTCTTTGATGTAATCCTTGTGTTGCTCGAACTTACGGTGTACATCTTTTACAATCCAGAACGGTTGTTTGTAGTTCTTGATTGCAATGAAAGAATTGGTACGGCTACCGTCTTCGTGGATGTTGGTGATCTTTGCACACAACAAGTCTTGACTACGGTCGCTTTGATGCAGACTATAGCCAGCACTTTTACAAACTCTAGCTACAATTGGTGAATTCGTAGTGGTCATTATTTGGCCTGCATTTTATGCCGATTTTGCGCTATATCCATAGCGACTCAGTTAAAAATATAGGGGTGGTAGCCATGCTTTCCATGTCGTTCCTGACCATGCAACGGGGAGGTCTGGAATTCATCGATTTTCAAAGCGATGATTTTCACAGAAAATTATCTAGCCATTTGGCAGAGATGATAAACGGGCAACTGGTTTTGTCCAAGGATGCTTACCAAGGCATCAAAGACATTATCAAAGAATATATTGGTTTTCGTAATATCAAGATAGAACTCGTGGAAGATGGCAACCTCTCGGTCAACGTCGGCTACTTTTCTCCCAAACACGTACTCAACTCCAAAGGGCTGGACGAGTTCCTCAAGCCTGCGGAAACCACTCTTTACAAGTGGTTCGTAAAGAACAAAGAGAAAGTCTTTGAAGGTGGTGTTGATTTCCGTACTGGTCGGGTTACTGGTAGTTTCCAGGACTTGCCTATTACCATGAAAATTAACGCCAACCTCAAGCTAACTTTCCCTAGTGATAAAATCGAAAAGTACGAAGTGCCGATGCATGAAGTACTGAGCGGTGCTATCACACACGAGATGGGCCACTGCTACGGTGGCTGTGCGTTGATGGCTACCATGGCCGCAGACAACGTTATCTCGCGTGCTGCACTGAACCACTATCGTGGTGGTCAGTCTCGTGAAGAACGTATTACTGTGCTGAAAGACACAGCGCAGCTCCTGGAACTACCTGCTCCTAAGCAGCAAGAACTCCAGGAGATCGCTCAAGATGAAAGCGACGCTGCTATGCTGTTGTTCTTCAACAAGCTGGTAGCACAACGTAATACCTCCCGGGCACTGTCGCTCGGTGTAGAAGAGATGTCTAGTGAGGTCATCGCTGACGTCTATGCCATCCGTATGGGTTGCGGTAAAGCTGTGGTAGCAGCAATCGGCGCATTGGTAGACCACGGCTGCATCATGACTGTGATGAACGCAATGATGTTCGGCATTGTCTATACCCTGATCAGTGCTATGCTGTTTGCCGGGTCACTACTGACCATGGCATTGGCTGGTATCCCACTCAGTGTACTGGCAGCAGGTGGTTTGCTGATTTTCCTGGTAGCCACGGTTATCGGGTACTTCATGCCTGGCTTCCACGGTGTGTACAACTCCAACCATCGTCGCTTCGAAGACGCTGTGCGACAATTGATCGCCAAGCTGAAAGAAGTAGAAATGCCAGCTGCCGATAAAGCCGAATTGCTCAAAGATATCGAGAAACTCCTCGAGATCAACAAGACCATCAAGCCATGGTACGAGGGTACTGCCCTTAAGCGCATGCTTGGCTGGTTGCTGAAAGGTTCTGATTTCAAGAAGTCCGAACACGAGCACTTTACTCAAGCACTTGTCAATAACGAAATGACGGTCTTCGCTGAGCGTCTCAAAACCCTCGCATAAGGAGTTAACCCTATGTCGCATCTCGTCCACGTATTGCCTATCAAGAACTTCCTGACCGAGAAAGGTGTGCTCTGCCCAATGGAGCAGTCCCACCTGCTCAACGAGGCTTACATCCGCGCAGCGCTGATGGTCAACTACAGCCACCCAGGTCATAACGTAGAAGCGTTCAAAGCCAAGCTGTGGAAGCAGCTGGAATGCTGGAACCGTGTGTCGCCAGTTAACGCTCCCTACATCCACAACTCGGTGTTCAGCCGTACCAACCTGATTGCTGGCGCCCTGGCTACTTCGGGTACTCTGCCTTGCGCCAAGCAGTTCAATACCTGGCCGCAAGAAGAAGGCTTGGAAGTGAACGTCGCCGAGGCACCTGGTTTCAACGAACTGGTACAGTACCTGTCCAAAGAACTGGAGCACGGCAATGAGTGATGAAGCTGGGGAACAAATCGATTCCTACAAGCAGGTAGGTAACTCGAGCCCCACTGATTCATATCAGCCAGGTTCGGGTAAACAGCGAGTCGACCTGGACGAATACTTCAAAGAGACCAACCAGCAAGAAGGCACTGTGATGATGCAGGGCTTCGAGCAGTTGTCTATGGGTAAGTTGTCCCGCGATATCGCTAAGCAGTTAGACCTCGATGGTGCTAACCGCTATGATCCTTTCCCATCGGAGCGTAACGCTCGTACCGGTGCAGAAGGGTTCTTTGGCTACGTAGCTGAGAAATTCAAGGAAGGTGTTGCAGCTGTTATCCGTTATATCCGTATGGCTATTGACTGGGTAGTAGATATCGTCAAGACCTTCTTCGGTTTCCGTAAGTCTGCGCGTATCAATAAGGAGATCGATGACTCCTTGGATGATCTGAAACAACAGTTTGCTGAGACTCTCAAAGGCCTGGGCTTCCCTGCGGCTACGTACAACGTAGAGGCTTATCTGGGCGAGATGGCTCCAGGCAAGTCCCCGGTTACCCAGCTCCACATCCTTAAATCCAAAATGGAAAAGGATATGGACTCGATCAAGGGCCTGCACACCGCACTGCCTTTGCTCAAGGATGCCGTGTCCAAACTGAATCAGGCTAGCAACAAAGCCGACCAGGCTGCTCGTCGATTCAAGAAGACCTTGAAAGAAGAGCACAAACAGTTTGTGGCACGCCGTAGCCGTGGTGAGCAACTGAGCATGGGGGATTCCCCTGAAGCCGTGCGTGTAGTTAAAGGCATCGAGGAAGTCAAGGCTAGCCTGGACGTCCAGCCTATTACTGTCGTAGTCGGTAAGGTCTACGAAGAACTCTACAAAGTCAGTTTCACTAACGAAGAACTGACCGAAGGGTTTGACAAAGTCCGTGCTAAGCTCAAGCAGGATATCCACACGCAAACCATTCAGTTGGCTCCGCAGGATATCCCGCAGCTGTTCGTTAACATCCAGGCACTCAACAAGCGCTACCAAGAGATCTCCGACAAACAGTTGGACCTCAGCGGTATCAATTGGAAAGAACTGGGTGAGTTGATCGACAAGTCTGATGCAGACAAAATCGAAGACATGAACAGTTTCTACGGTTACACCAAACTGCCTAAGCAACACCAGCTTACTGCTGAGTACCAGCGTATGACCATGGAAGTGCGGAACTTTACCCAGTTCTGCTACAGTGTGTCGCAGTCGCTGAACGTGGTGCAGAAGCAGATCATCAACCTGGTGGAATGGCACAACCGTACCTATGCTTACTACATGGGTGGAGTAATCGGTGACCTGGACATCATGATGGCCGCAGTTGCTGATGCCAAGGCACACGGGCACAAGCCGTTGCTGGATAAGAAGGGTCGTCCACAGCCTTTGATGTTTATCAAGGATGCGGATGCTAAAACCTTCATGGAACGGGCTAGCGGTACACTGCATGCAGTGATTGAGCCCAACCTGAAGGAACTCAAAGAAACCTACAACAACTTCGCCCGTCAGGTCGGATGGAGAAAAGCATGATCTGGGATACCTTGAGTACCAAGAAAGGTATTGCCGACACTCGTATTCGTGAAGCTCAAGAATCAATGGGCATGATCAAAGAAGAGTTAGGCCGTGGTGTAAGCATGTCCATTGCTCGCACCATTATCAAGACCATCTGGGGTGAGTCTAGCGATGCCAAGAAGTTACTGGCCCGCCTAGTAGTTAACTTCCCCCGCGAGAACTCCAACACCATCATGTACGCACCGCTGCCGCCTTATGCAGTGGCTAACCTGCTCGGCGATATGAAACCCGCTGTGGAGTACGTACTGGAAGCGCACGAATATATCGAGCGCACCGTGGGTGTGGTATTGGCCAAGCTTAACCAATTTGACATCAATGACCCAATCGGTCTGGATGCTGTGAATGAGTTCCGTAAAAACGTACTCACTTACATCGAAGGCGTTAAGTATTGCTCGTTTGAGCTCAGCGTTGAAGAAGTAGCCGAGACTCCTACCTGGAAAGACTACATTGTCAATTCTCAGTGTATTGAAGACGGTGACTACCTGATGTTGACTGAGTTCGATACCGATCTCAAAGCAGCTCATAATCGCTTCCTGGAACGTCGCAACAAGGACGTGCATTACACCGACGACTACACCAGCCTGCATGGTGTGAAGTGGGAAGCTGACCGTTACCTGGCAGAGCTTAACATTACCCAGCTGTTTGCTGAGTATTTGAACGAGCTCGTAGTCAAGCTGGAAATCGTGTTGGAAATGTAATCCTTACCTACCCCTACTCCCGCAAGGGAGTAGGGGTAGTAGGGGTTGCTATTTGATTGTTACCATGTTTACGTCGTGAGGCATGAACGTTACATCTACCGCTTCTTGTACCGAGATCAACTGGTCACTAGTAAGACGCAAGACTTTACGCACACCGAAACCGGTAAGCGCGTCTTCGTTACTGATGATGTCAATCGTGGAGTCTCCAGCCAGTGCCGACAGTTTGAGACCACGTACGTCTTCTGGCGCATCCGCCAACAGAATAGTAGTAAGCTCGGCAGTCGAGATCTGAGTAGCCCCAGCGAGCGTCTGGTTGATCAAGCGTGGGCTTGCAGCCAGTAAGGACTCTTTGAGGTTCTGGTTCTTGTAGCCAGTCTCCGAGAGGTAGTACACCAACACGAAGCTAAGGTCTTGTTTGAGCGCCATCTGGTAGTTGCTGTTAACAACGACCTCCTGCGATCCGATCTTGCTACGTGGTTGATAGAACAGACCGGTGCGGTCCAACATCAGTGTGTCGAAATACTGCATGTCGACGTTAATGACGTTGATGAAGTGGTCCTTGGTCTCTTGGGCGAACTCCTTGTCGTAATCATCACGACTGAAGTAGTAAGCACCATCGAAACCAATGAAGTCGAAGTGGTATAGGAGATCACGAGGAGCCAGTGGAACTGGGTTACCGTTCTCGTCCATGACGATATCGTTCTTCAGGTACTTCAGACGTGGCTGTCCGTTAGGGGCGTATTCGATGTCACCTGCACGATGCAGGATAATCACTTTGCCCTGGGAGTCAAACACCAAGTTACCAGTTTCTGGGTCACGCTTAAGCTCATCGACTTCATAACGCTGTGGGATATCGGTCTCATAGCGTTTGTACTGACCCTCCCCAACCAGTGGCCGGATACGGCTGTATAGGTTACCCAAACGTTTACCCAGGGTTACCGAGTAGGAGGTCTCAATGATAGCCAGCTGCAGGTCTTCAAACATTGGCTGTTCGATTTTCCGGTCGCTAGGCGTGTCAGTACTAGCAGGGTCACCATCCATTGTGAAAATGAACGACATGTTCAGATCCAGTGGAGTACCTACACTGTACTGCTTCTGACCAAACATCCACAGGTTGGTGAAATAGATTACGTCGTTAACATCAACGTCGTAGTTGGTATCCAGCTTGAATTGCCAAATACGTTCGTCGTTCTCATTCAACCCGAAGAATGTACCGCGCACACTAGCCAACGAGATCGAGTCAGTGATGTTCGTGCACAGCTGGATTCCGACCGAGTCGTTCTCCAGTTGTTTGTACGACTGACTGGACTGAGTAACCAGGGTAATGAGGTAGCCATCATCCTGGTGTTCGATATCAATAGAACCTACACCGACCTCGATACCCAATGCTTCGTTCTCAGACACAAAGGTCTGGTAGTTAAGCTTTGGTTCATCCAGGTGGTAAGTACGCAGCACTGCTTGGTTGTTGGTAAGGTCCATCACGTAGTAGAACGGGGTGTACACCAACGTACGGTTAGCAATGAGCTCTACCAGTTCTTCATTGGTAAGGCCCAGGTAACGGTTCTTGACCACACTGGTTACCAACTGTGTAGTGTAGTCGGTCACGTCAAATAGCACGTTGTGTGGAATGGTGATACGTTTACCGTTGTCCAGTACCACACCGCTGTTTACCAGTTGGTTAGCCGAAGCCAAGTGGCTACCAACAAAGCAAGACATGGCACTGTAGAAACTCTTGTTCTCCTGGATAGGCAACTCTTTAGTAATCGAGTACTGACGACCAGTGAGGTAGTCGATCACTTTAACCGAGTTGTAGCCAGAAGCTTCTACGGTACCTTCCAGGTTGTTGTTGGTGATCGGCAACGTACGCAGGCGACGACCCAACAGGAAACTACGCTTGATCTCCAGGAATGGAGGAGGGGTAGTACCACCGCGGGTAGGAGTCATTGCACCCCAGGCAATTGCACCAGAGTTACGGATACCTTCCGAGTACTCACCCAGACGACCAGCACCATAACGGTAGTCTTGGTAGTTAACCTTGACTTCCTTCAATGGGATCGAGCGGTAGTCTTTGTTCAGTTCCCCCAGCGTGGTGTAAGTGTAAATACTGATAGTACCAACACCACTGCCATCCTGGATGTAAACGTCCGGGATCTCGTAGTTGAAGGTCTTATTAGTAGTGTCGATGTTCAGCGCCAGCGTGATGCTGTTCTGGTCGAACACGTCTTGGTCGAACACCACCTTGATCTCTTGCTTAACGTTACTGTTGGCACGTTGGATAAACGCACGTACGTTATACAAGTTATCGGAGTAGGTGATCTGCCCACGGCAACCAGACGAGGCGTTGGAGGTCAGACCTTCAGTTGGGTTACAAGCCAACTGACGAGCAGGCACTTGGATAGTCAGGAAGTTAACACCGTTCTCGGTCTTGAAATCCCGCTGCAAGATGTTCTGTTGAACAGGCGCTTGTGGGTTAGGGACCTTCTCGTCGTAAACCACCTGGTAGCCTGACGAGTCACGGAAACGAATCTCGATACCGTTCTCGATAGCAAAAGGAATACCGTTGAAGTAAACCTCGGTGTCTTTCGGGAACAACAGCACGCGGTACTTGTTGGTGATTTTCCCTACCGTTACGGTTTCTTCTTTTGCTAGCTTATTAAAGGCATCAATCTGGATACCCAGTAACAGTGTGCAACTACTAGGCATACCAAACAAGCCAATCTTTTCCTCGTCACCCATGTGCTTGGCCAGCTCGGAGATATTCCGCGCATGGTCGGGGAAAGACTTGCTGATCGAATCGTCGATACGGTTCAGCACACCGTGGGTGGTACCGAGGATCAAGTCGTATGCCAGAATAGCCGGGTGGGTCTTGCTGTTCAGCTGGACACGCTTGTTAAAGAAGTTGTTCTCGACATCGTTGATCAGGATGTCAATACCACGTTCGGGGTTATCCGCTAACGCGGTTAACTGGTCTTGGGTGATCGGCATTATTTAGCGCTCCAGTATTCCATTTCCATGTTCAGTGGGTTGATCCATGGATAGGCATGGTAACCGCCCGCAAAGTACTCGGCCACATCTAACTTCTTGTAGTTCTGCTCCCGCAGGTCGGGACGCATGTTAGGATTGAACGCCAGAGTAATACGGTTGAACCGGTCCACTACTTTAAGGTTGTTATACCGGAACCCAACACTAGGGAACCGGATCTCGAGTTCGTCCTGCCCCTGGCCACGCAAGGTGTCTTGGGTACGGTCTACCGCACTGAATGCCCCACTCGGGAAAGTGTTGGGCCAGCAATAGAAGTTGTTATAAATGCCTTCAACGTTACGCATGTTTTTATTCATGATAACGGTAAAGATAGTACAGTCGTAATCTCGGTAGTTCTGAATCAGTGCTTCCGAGTAAGGCTCCATCCCAGTGTCACCTGTAGACACACCATCAATGTAGTGGTTCCACACATCGAAGATAGTAGCCAGTAGGTTATGCTTTAATGGATAGAACGACAACGACATATCGAAGTCACCGTTGACAGCTAAGATGCCGTCGACGTATTGGTAGACCTCTTTACGAATACCTGGCGTGCTACGAGCTACGTTAAGACTAACGTCTGGGAAGCCACTGCACACTTTAACCAAATTACTAACTGGAGCGATCCATGGATAAAGTGGATCAAGCCACTCCACCAGACCACTGTTGCCCTTAGCCCAGTTAGGATCCAACAAGCCTTTAATGTACGAGTTGAGACTGTTTTGTGGCGGGCTGATATAAGACAGTAATTGCGGGTGTTCTTCGATGTTACTGTCCGATAAATTCAAGCACGGACGGTTCATGAAGACTAATCCTATGGTGTCGTCGGGGATGGGGGCCTGTTGGTTCCCAGGGCCCAAAATCCTAGCTCCGCGCAACAAGTTAACGAGGACTGACCGATAACCAGGCCCTCCGTTCTCTCGCAGTGCAAAGTCCATGTAGTCTTCGAAAGACTGTGGAGTTAAATTACTGGCAGGTTTTGCGTTACCTGGTGTTCCGTCAAACCAACCACTCGTTGGATTATCTGCCATAAACGATTCTCTTAAAAATAGAGGTAAACCCAATGATCTCCGCAGCGTTGAACCTGGGATCGATGTTTCTGGGCCTGGCTTCCAGAATCTACCCCGACAACAAAGATATCGGGGCCGTAGTAGAGGCTACTGGTCAAGCCAGACAAGCATACAATGTGGTAAGTACGCGCTCGGTACACGAGAGCGCAAACCGTGCAATTATCGCCCCTATGGTGGTAATTGAGGCCGCTAGCATCCACCAAGAATACATGAACGATCTCATCCAGATCGTTAACCTGCGCGACATCGTCGCTACCCTGACCCACCTGTCGCTGGAGTCTTCGGTAGCCATGGGCGTCAAGGTTTCCAACCTCATCGGTTCGGTAAACCCTAAGCGCGCTGGTCTCATGGCATTGGCCGGTATCGAAGCGTACGACAAAAATATCAAGACCAAAGAGCAGAAGGAAGAGGAAGAGAAAAACTTCGTTCCTACTATCTCGGTCAACGGTAAGAACATGCCCGACCTGAGTGAGTACACTCCGCTGGCTGTTGGTCGTACAGTAATCGCTACCCTGCCTACCGCTAGTGGTAAGGACATCGAGTTCCCACTGACCTTCCGTCAGATCCCGGTACCGGTGAACTCCAGTGACCTGACTCGTATTTTCTCCTCTGCCAAAAATGACGATTCCTTCTGGGGTCGCTTCACCATGGTAGAAACCAAGGAAATCACCATTCCTGATCTGCTCTCTGGTAAGGACATTATCAAAGAGCGCTTCAAGATCAAGAACGAGGACATGTCCGGGTATTACCGCGAGGCCATGAAAAACGAAGCAGGCAACCGTATGGAAGCCGTGCGTACCGGTGTGATCTCGGTTAACTCGTTGGCCAACTCGTTCATTTTCTCGCAGGACACTGCCAACCAACTGGAACTGTCCATTGGTCGCCGGTTCTCCGATGCGAACTCGCGTAATGAAATCTTCAAGGCTGTCAAAGCCAACACCATCGTGGTGTGCAACGAAGACCGCGGCATTTTCACTTTCTACACGCACGGTCAGTCGCGTCCTGAGGTTTACACCCGTAAGGACATCGCGCTGAAGAGCAAAAAAGATATGGGCTCGAGCAGCTTCGCTGATCTCGTCAAGCTGCTGAACGGGGGTATGTAATGGATATTCTGTCTTACACTGGTAAGGTGAAAACCTTCACCGAGTCGGAACTGTACGGTCTGCTGGCCGCTATCAGCGTAAGCGTAAACGATCTGCTCGGCAACATCGACCAGCTCAAAGCCAACAACATGGATGGCGTGATCAACGGTATCGCCGACGAGTGGTACCTGACCAAGGCTATCCACCGTTACACCCAGGACAAGGGCTTCCGTGGTGCATCGTTCCTGCACAACCTGGAGTTCGGTCTGTCGGCTATCAAGATCGGGGTGATGGCGGTTGAGAAAATGGTTCGTCATTACAACACCAAGGTGTGGGATGGCAAGCTGGTTACCCTCAAACAGGCTAACATCCTCAACCTGGTAGAACACTTCTATTTCTGGGGTGAGTATACCAGCAAGATCCTCGATGTCCTGCTGACCATTCAGCTGAACAAGGTAGACCCAGCCAAGTACCTGAGTGGCCACGACCAGAAATGGTTGAACGGTACCCAGGAGTTCTACAAGCACTTCACCGTCGAGCTCCTGAAAGGCAGCAAGATGATGATCTCCACCCTGGAGAAAGTTCCAGACGCAGAGATCTCCGAAGTGTCGATCGACGTGCTCGAGTCCACCACCGGTAAGAGTGCCACCGATATGGTCGGTAAAGGTTTTGGTATCCACAACCTGAACCCACTGTTCTGGATCGGCCTGGGTATGAAAAACATCAACCTGGCTCGGATCGACAACATGCGTGCTAAGAACCAACAGCACGCCATGAAAATCTCCCAGGCTATCAACCGGCGTGATGGCACCAATGATCCTCAGATCGATCGCACCATTGAGATCTATCAAGAGAAAATCATCAAGAACGAACACGCCATCGAGCAAATCATCCGGAGTTACGACTGATGACCAGCTTCCGTATGGGAACCAACGGGTTCTTCAACGACCAGGTTACAGATGCGGAAGCCACAGGTCTCTTCCGTAATTTCGTGGCCTTGCGTCGTGACGCTTACGTCGATTTCAACGTGCTGCTGAAAGGCTACACTGCGATCGAAGTTATTCGCGCGGTACGTCGTCTGACTGGTGATGACTTTGCTGACTGGATGCGTGTTAACGCTGAAGGTCCGCTGTCTAGCCTGGTGCGGGATATCTTGAACTACCTCAACGGTAAGATCGGGCACATGTCTCTGCGTACAGCGATCACCATGCACGAAGAACGGCTGCGTAATGCCAACCATTACCACGATGCTGTTTACGTTACCACCAGTCACGGCGGCAGCTCGATTGACCCACTGATCAAGCAAGGCCTGCAGCTATACCACTTCGATCTCTACCGCTTGATGGCAGGTGTCGGTACCTTGGAAGTAGCCAGGATCTTCCTGCTCTTGGGCGGAGGTACCTACTATGTCGAACAGTGATCTGCAACTAGCTGCTGAAATGGCGGTGATCTCCACGGTTAAATCTGCTGAGTTAGTAGAGAAAGCCAAGGACACTGCCCAACTCCAGCAGCTGCAAGAAAAGCTGGATGGGGACAAAGACCGAGTAACAGTAGCCAAGAAGGTATTGGTGTCGTTGAATGACCACGGTATTAACCTTACCCTGGCCAAGCAAATCGACAACCAGCTTACCCGGTCCGATGTAGACATCCCCGCAGACGATCTGGGAGACGTCCAGGGCTTCGAATGCCTCGGTCGCAGTCTGTCGCCAGCGGTATTCCGTAAAACACGTATACAGGGCTGTGAATCGTTCCTGGGTGACTTCTACCGTAAGGCTAAGGAAATCACTGCGCACATCAGTATTGGCTTCCAGGAGTCTTACCTGCTGTTTACTCAGTCGGTAGACTCCCTGAATGCTTTGCTGGACCTGCTGGAAAAAGACGTCGAGTCCGCCGGTACGTTCAAGGCTGGTACTGACACCATCCTCCTGGGTACCCGTCTGTTCAATCTGTTCAAGATTGGCGGTAAGGTAAACGAGGACTGGATCGGTAGTGTCACCAAGCTGAATGCGACTATCAATGCGCTGAGCAACAACTACTACCTGGCTAGCAACACGGCGTTGAACAACACTGTGCGCTATTTCGGTGGCTTTGCTGACGACAACGATGACCAGGCTGTGCAGCGTTTCCTCTTGCTGCCTAAAGCTGTGCCGTCGAATCGCTTCAAAGAGTGCTCGTATCCCAATAAGGAGTTCACCACTGGTAACGTGGTGGCTAAGCAGTCCGTCGAGTTGATGGGTGGTGCTTACTTCTTGGACAAGCGTAATGAGCGTAAGAACACCAACCCCACTAACGTGGAACAGGTGGTGGGCTACGTCCATGCATTGATCGACCTGGATGGCGTGGAGTTCTTCAACAGTTCTCCAGTTGAATACCCGAAAATCGGCACCGAGATCAAGACCCTGTCGAGTGACACTATTCGCAGTCTGGTCAAATCCCTGCGCGGTACTTTGGCTAGCTGGCGTAAAGCTGCTGACCTGATCGACCGCTACAAAGTGGATGACTCGGAGTTCAACGACGTCATGCGGGGTATCTACGAGTCGCCGATGTCTGACGAAATGAAAGACAAGGTACAGACCGCATTTGCCTCGCTGGTACGTAAGAACCAAGTAGACCTGCTCACTAACCGTGCGGCGGTAAACAACTACCTGGTCCTGGTGTTCAACGGACTCATCGAAATCTGCAACACTTCCATCACCGCTAACCTTTCCGACTAGGAGGTTACATGAGTGAGTTAAAGCAACTTTACATCCAGGGCATGGAAACCCATTTGGAGCTGCTAGAGTTCAATAACGGTCTGCAAAAGCTACACGTGGCTGTCCACGAAGCAGTAACCGGTAATGAGGCTCTGACAGAAGTATTGGGGACCCTGGTAAATGGCATGGGTAGTTTGGGTGGTGGTCTACTTACTACTGTTGGTTGGGTAGGCGGTAAAACCGTTAGTGCCTTTGCCAACGTACTAGGTGGAGCTGGTAACTTGTTGTCTAAGGCTTTCGCTGATAACGATGTGTTGATCCGCAAGGTCCTCCAACAGTTCTCACGGTCTGATGCTCATGAGGTCAAGATCACTAAGGATAAGCTCAACCTTATCACTAGTGGCGGCGACCACGAGGACATAAGTAAAGACCTGGACACACTGCTCCATACCCTGGAGTTAGTGGACAAGCACGCCAAGGCAGTCCTGGACCATTTGGATGCACGTATGGGCGTACTGCGTGGGTTGCGTAATGCACATACCACCGAAGACCTGTACGAGATCATAGATAAACACAACGCCTTGAAGTACCCGGTGCTTAACTTTAGCCACCACAGTGGTAGTGAGTACAGCTCCGATAAGCTGCCTGGCGGTAAGGTAATGGTGTTCGATGAATCGAATACTAAATATCTTATGAACGGGGACACTACAGCTGGGTCACCAGCGACTGTTGAAATGTCGAAGTCTGATGTAAGCTCTTTGCTCGTTAGACTCGATAAAGTCAATGGTATGCACAAACGCTTTAAAGCGAACTTTGAAAGTTATCTGGGTTTCATCAAATCCTGGGGCGACATGGTGAAAGCCGTAGAGCCTAGCTTAGGTAATTTGGACAAGGTAAGTAAGAGCGCCCTGAAAGACGTTGAACGTTTATTAGGTGGTGATTCAGATGCTCTCGCATTTTATAGCGGATTCACTCCTCGGGTGATCAGCTATACTGACCGGTACATTCATGGTGTGCTGGGTGTCTTTGTGTGAAACGTTTCCAAACACACTTTTCCTTCGTTAACGAAAAAGGGTAACAACATGGATCCTCTCCTGAATTACATGGGCGCCGAAGAACTGGGCCTGAACGAAGAAGGCCAGCACTCCGAAGTCGTCGGTGACGTGGCCGAGGCGCAAGTAGCGACCGAGATCGCCGAACTGACCGCGGTCATCGAAGAGCAAACCGCTGAAATCGAAAAGCTGGCCGACCACGTCGAAGCCACCGAAGAAGCGGTTGAAGAGCTGGAAGAAGCTGTAGAAGGCATGGAGTCGATGCTGAACTCCGGCAACTTCAACTCGATCAGCTTCACCAACACCTACAACCGTGCTCTGCGCACTGCCGCCAAGCTGGGTTGCGAGTTCACCGGTGAGCGTGTCGGCGCCGAATCGATGGGCGACATCGCCAACGCCAACCTGATGGCCCGTGCTGGTATCGAAGCTATCGGCGAAACCCTGAAGAACTGGGGTACCAAAGCCGTCAACTTCATCAAGCACATCTTCAACACCATCATCAACTTCTTCGTCTCCATCGTTTCGAAGGCTGATGGTCTGCAGCGTCGCGCCGAGCAACTGCGCAAGCGCATCAACGATGGCGCTGCCATCAAGAAGAAAATCAAGCTGGGCGGCTGGAACGTCTACATCGACTACGCCTCGGCTGGTCTGGGTGGCGTCTCCAAGCGCAACAAAGGCACCACCGCCGGTACCGACGCCGGTATCGCTGCTCTGGTAGCAGAAGCTGGCAAAGTTGATGGCATCGAGCTGGGCGGCGTGAAGTCTGCCTACGGCACCCTGGTATCCGGCCTGAAAGCCGACGCCACTGCCTTCGGCAAGTACAACGCCAAGAAGCAAGGTTCCAAAGACCTGCTGGTCTCGCAGTCGGCCGGTGTTCGTCTGGTCGCTTCCTTCAGCGAGCCTACCATGGAATCCCTGAACGACGCCGCTTCGGCCATCCGTTCGGTTTCCCTGTCTGTTGGCAAAGCTCCAGAAGCCAAGAAACTGTCCTCGGGCGAAGTTGCTGCCAAGGCTGACAAGTCTGGCCTGATCTCCGCTCTGGACAGCGTCAAGGCCAAGATCGCCGCGATCCGCGAGAACAAGCTGAAAGGCCAGTTCACCAACACCACCCGCGACCAGATCATCGGCAAGCTGAACAACGTCAAAGCTGCTGACGGCGACAAGTCCTCGGAAGTCAACGGTAAAGTGGCCATCGTTAAGGCTGTCTTCGCCCTGGCTGCCAAGCTGACCGCTGTTGGCGAGCGTGACACTGTCAACGTCGCTGGCGCCACCCTGGACGCCGTTGCTGCTCACCTGGGCTTCGGCAAGGAATAAGCTTCGGCTTAACCCTTAATGGTAACCTACCAGTCCTTCGGGGCTGGTAGGTTATTATATTTCTTTTTTTGCATTTTCGCTTAAATGCTATAGGTCGCTATCGTCCAATTAACAGGATAACAAACATGTCTGAATACGTAGCTCCGTTACGCTTTGTGAACACACCAACCGTAATGGAAGTCTGGGAACAGTCCCAGACCAAAGAACCAGAGCTCCCAGAGAAAGATGAAGACGAGCTTTCTAAGGAATACGACGACAAAGGTGATGTAACTGGTACTGAAAGTTTCTATCGTTTCATTATCCAGGAAGCCCGTGTACAACCACGTCGGGTAGATGGTAACGAAGGTTTCTTCGAGACTATCGGTAAAGGCTTTAATGCCTTCATCGAAAACATCAAGAAGTTTTTCAAATGGATCTTTAGCTTCTTCGGCAACAGCTCCGCACAAATCGAGCGTACTACTGAGAAAGCCGAGAAAGCCATTGAAGTAAAAGGGGTAGACAAAGATCCAGTTCCCTACCCTAAAGACTATACCCGTATTTGGGATGGTTCCGGTAATCCCGGTAGCGACATTGGCTGGGTAACTAAATCCCTGTCTAAAGTTAACGAGGTGATCACCAAGCAACTGGAACCCTACCTCAAGGAAGTACAGAAATACATCGACGACGTTAACCACATTAACGTTAACGTTAAAGACGGCATGTTGTCCAATGCCAAAGAAGACATGGACAAAGCCCGCTCCGAGCATATCAGTGCCATCAACAAGCTGTTTAAGGACGGCCCTTTCATTGGTGGTGTGGTCCTGGATATTGCAGATAACGGTAAACTGATCGGCCGCGCCAATGGCAAGATCACCAAGGCCAAGAAAGGAGTTACCCTTAAGTTCCAGCCTACTGCTGCTGGTAACCTGGCTGTACTTAAAGCAGCCCGCGCTAGTAACAAGTTGTCTAGTGACGCTACCAAGAAAATCACCGACATGGAAACGAATGTGGTGAAAGGTCTGAACGAGTCCATCAAGTTTGCCAGTTCGTTAGACGTTAAAGATTCGACTGGTGCTAAACTCGTTGCTAGCGGTGTTAAGTCGATGGTTACCACCGCTATGGCTAACTTGAGTTTCCTCCAGGAACTGATCGCTAAGTGCATTCGCGCTGCCGCCACTATTGGGTGCACTGGTGTCGTGTACAACCAAAGTGTGGACAAGGATCTTAAATAACTCCAGGCGTGGGTTATAAGCCCCGTAAAGCCTCTTGTGGTGTGTTATCTCTATCAGTTTGATAAATGGTACTGATAACGCACTAAAACGTTTATAAGGCCCCTCCTAGGGGCTTTAATCAAAGGATAAGCTATGCGCGCATTAAGGGAACTGGGATTACTCGGCATTTTGCTGGTATCCCCTAACCGCCCCACACAAGAATCCAATCCGGTGTTGATTCGCACACTTCACCAACTGGGTTACGATTTTGGTAACTGGGCTGAGTGGACCAACGAAGACATCCTCGAGCGCGCTCACAGCATCTTGAATGGCGCTGAACGTGAGATCGATTACTTCGATGCCAGTGAACTCGAAGTCAACCAGGTGTTGGACCGTTACTTGGTAGAACTGCATTACAACTTCACCAACGGTTCCAAAGACGACACCCACCAGATCGCTGCATTGATCTGTGCCTACGGTAACAAGGTAGCTGAGCGTGACTCCACTGCCGGTGTTAACCTGTGGATCGAACAAGCACAGCAACTCGTAGACGCGATGCGTGAAAAGTTCGACGAGGGTATCGAGACCGACTTCTTGGAACTCTATACTCGTAATCTGTCGTACTGTGTCAAGATCCTCCAGCTGGTAGATGTGTTCGTTACCGCCCACAACGGTATGTTGGCTGGGATGGAAGAATACGCCCCAGCTGACTACAACGATGTGTACCCAATGTACGTACCGGATTTCACTACCGGTGTTGAGTGCAGTGGTCACCAGGGCTGTGAATGTGGTTGTGTGATGGACCACCCCATCAAGGTCTTGGAAGGCATGGAAGACTTGCTTTCTGGTCGTGAGGGTACTGAGGCGGCGCGTTATGCTGCCGGGGTACTGTTCGCTAACGACATTCGTCTGGCAGCTTACCAGGGTAACGAGGAAGGTATGCTCGACTCCATCAAGGAGATGGGTACCAAAGCCTACGAGTGGATCAAGGAAGCCCTGGCTAGCTTCTTCGAGTTGTTCTCTCCTGAGGAGGCCGAGGAGGTCGCTAAGGAAGTTGAAACTGTAGCGGAGAACAACAAGAAAGCCATCCAGTCGATGGAAAACAAAAACGTCCAGATCAACGATGCTGCTAAGAAGGGTATCATTGCTTTGGCTGCCAGTATCGATACCACTGGTGCGGTAGGTAAGGTTGTTAAAACCTTGAATACCCCTGCTGACGCTAGTCGTGTACTGGATGCCTTGCAGGCACTGCTGAGCAAGCAGATGACCAAAGAAGGTAAGCTGGGTGAGAAACTCAACGCTGCTAAAGCCGCCCATGATGAACTGAAAGCCGCTAACACCAAAGCCGCTAGCACTAAGGCAGATAACAAAGACGTGGTAGCCAATGCCAAGTCTAACGTATCTGACAAAATCGCTAAGGCCAAAGAGAAAGTGGCTGAAGTCCGTAAGGCTGCGCAAGCCCAGAAGAAATACGTCGCTGGTATCAAGAAGTGCATTAAAGGCATTGGTCCGAAAATCTTCAGCAAAGATGCTGAGGTCAAGACTGACGAGAACAAGCCTGCTGCTACTGAGCCAGCTGCTGCACCAGCCCCGGCCGCCAAAGCTGCGGGTAAGGGTAAAGCCAAAGCAAAATAAACCGTTTACTATAACTGGAGGGAGACCTCCAGTTATAGTTGTTTGTTAGGAGTCTTTATGCTTCTTAAAACTACCATGATGTCGGAGGAGGACTATCGGTCCTTTGCTCGACCAGCTGTTATGGATTCCTTGCGTCGTATGCTCCGGTTCTACAACCTGGAGTCTACCGCAGAGATCTTCTACAACGGCCGTAATGAGATCGCCAAGTTGGTAGGTAGTAACAATGGCGATCGTGTGCGTACTGACTTGTACACGGACGGGATGTTCCGTAACAAGCTATTTGTGGTGGCTGAGTTCGAGGACTCTCCATTCAACTCTGGCTTTGCTAACCAACGTCGTGAGATGACCGAACGCCCAGTGTGGATGAATGACGACCCCAAGCCAATGATGGTTTATCCGTCGTACGCTGGTCGTGTGGTTAACGTAGCTGTAGTAGCCCACTTCAACAGTTCCAAGTTGGCTGACCAGTTCCGTCGTCGTATTAACCGGGCGCAAGCTCAGCAAGTAGTGGACATGAACTTCAGTGCAACGGTACACATGGTGTTCAATAACTCCATCATTGCATTGTTCCTGTCTATCCACAAGCTCCTGGTAAAGAACGACCCTACCACACCAGAGTTCGGTGTGTGGTTCTCCAAGTACCGTCGTGTACCGTTCATGAACATCTCTGACGATGCCAACAAGAACCCACGGTTAGTAGTACCTGTGCGTTTGGATGAGATCGGTATCGAGTTTAAGGAACCTAAGGTTTCCCAGACCCGTAATGCCGACACCTACGGTAAGTACGAAGTCGAGATCGGTTATAAGTTCCACTTCCCTGAGTTTGTGGGTTGGGAACTTGAATACCCACTCAACGTATACCAGGATGAGATCGACCAGGTTTGGATTCCTAAACCAGAAGAAGGTTTCACTCAGCGTTTCAACATCCGGGTTAACCCGGAGATGGCTTTGGGTAAAGCTCTTACTGACACACGTAAGTATCAGGCACCGTACTACCTTAAACTGCCTGCGCACGACCCATGGGTGATGCCAGGTGGTGACTGGATCCAACCAGTAGTACAAGCACGCCTTACCGTTAAAGACACCATGGGTGAACAGGTACTCGGCAACATCTTTGAGATCCCTGGTTTCAAATGGAACGAACGTGTTAAGCAGTACATCCTGCGCAGACGTGCTACGGTGTTCGATCAGTTCCATTCGCCTTTCTGGGTACGGGTGTTCTCTGAAGACCTCCAGGTGCTGCCAGTGCGACTGTCTATGGATGAGACCGGGATCGTCACCTTGAAGGACCAAGTGAACTTCAAGAACAAGTACCGATTGGTAGTCTGTATCGACCACGCCGTACGTGATTATTTCCCCAGCTTCTGGGATGACTTGATGCAGAACCCAGAAGACGAGGCAATCCTCCCCACATTGTTCCAAGGGTTTGACTGGTGGAACTTGCCTAAACCTTGGGCTGCCTACCCACACATCATTCGTGCTGGTATCAACAAAGGTCGTGGGTTACCGCCTAATGACTTTAACCGCTACATGATGCAGATGGGTCTCAACGCACACTTATTAGAGGTATTGGACGATGTCGTTTGATATTACCCCGTTGGGTGAGATTCTCCCACCAGAACCAGAAACCCCCAAGATCTACAACGAGCAATACCGCCACGGAATCGTAGAAGGCACCTACCAGCCTGAGACCGCACTGATCACCATGGTGCAGGGTACCCCGTTCCAGGTGGAGTACTACCGTCAACGTGTGGCACCTGACGAGGAACCACAACCGTTTGATCCGTTCAACGCGGCTACGTACAACCAGTACACTCGTATCCGTAGGCTGGTAGTTAAGTCTGAGGGTGACGGAGCGTTTAGCTTTGACCCACAGAAAGCCGAGTCTAAGGTAGACTACACTGGCTGGGTAAGCTTTGGGTTGCCTCCTATCCGTGGAGACGTGTTCATTGCTGAGATCATGGACGGTCGTGCTGGTTTGTTCCAGCTCACCGAACAACCCGAACTCCCGAACTTCACTGCCAACAAAGCCTACCGTATTACCTTCCAGATGGTTGGTATCTTGCAGAAAGACTGGGCTGATGAGTTAGAGCGTCGGGTACAACAGGAGTTGGTCTACTCGATTGATTCGGCTCTTAGTGGCGGTGTGGGCCTACTCAGTGAAGATGACTTCGACACCGAAGCGCAACTGTTCCAGTGGCGGACTACCATTGGCCAGTGGATCATGACCAAATTCTGGTGGAACCCAGAACGGACCATTGCGTACAACACCAGTGGGGACACTGAAGTCCTGGGTGGTTACGTTTACGACCAGTACCTGGTTAAGTTCCTCTCCGCAGTGATCGAACCAGATATGCGTGTCATGTATCCTGTGATTGGACAACTGTCTACACAGTACGGTGGTCGTGACTTCGGTATGCATGGGACAATCAACATCTGGGACGTAATCCTGCGTGGTGATTTCAACCTGTTGTCGCAGTGCCCTAAGGGCGCAGCCATGATCGGTGTAGACCGCCTGGTTAACAGCCGTCTGTACGGTAACTTGCGTTCCAGTAAGTTCACGTATTTCATCTGTACCGACCCGGAGGAGTACAAACAGTACAAGGTCTATTACAACATGGATGGTTACCCTATCCTGCGTCCTAGCCCTCAATCCAAAATCGGTAGCTATGTGTTCGGGGAAGCTTTCTACAACGGTGAACCAGAGACTGTGTTTGAAAAGCTGGTTTACAAGATCCTCAAACAAAAGATCGTGCCACGTAAAGAGTTGCTGGCGTACTGCAAGGATGAGTATTTCAAGCTCACTCCTAAGGAACAACTCTATCATGGTGCTATTTTGATTCTACTGATCCAAGTCAGTCGGAAATTCGGAGTTCCATCATGATGACATACGCGCGGTATGATTTTGTAAGGAAGCGTTTGATTAGTCTTTACAACATTGTGCAGCACCGAGGCTACCGAGTACACATCGCTCCAGAGAAAATGATGACTCTGGACCAAATCCGTACACGTCCTACGTACACCCAGGAAGGGTTTGCTAACGACCACGACTTCTATTCCGAGAAAGGCATGCGGGTAATGAAAATCCCGCAGATCCTCATGTACATGGAGAACTTCCAGTCGGCTGAGGATATCGTGTTCGAACGCTACAACAAATCAGTGATTGAAGTCTACGAAGGGTTGACTGAGTATATCGCACTGTGGTGCGAGATCATTAAGAATGCCCCAGACTTTAAAGCTCCCACGTTTGCTGAGTTACGGGAACTCGAGTCACTGGCTTACTTGTTGTTCAACGTATACAAACGCATCAAGCCGTTTGTCAAACGTGAGAAAGAGCGCAAGCAGTATGAACAAGACACCCAACTGGAAGGTGCTGGCCTAGCAGGCTTCCGCGCGCTGTTTGGGATGTCTTCTATGGTTGAGCAGGTGATCCATGGCAGTAAGGATGGCATCAGCTTCTACAGCCCTCTGGACGAGCTTATGGGCACTAGTAGCCACAGCTACGAAGGTCCCGCTGCCCCAATGTACAACCCAGCTCCATTCAACCCAGAGCTGGCCGTACAGCAACAACAACTACTGCAACCAGTTGTGCCGTTTGATACATTGTTTGCCCAACAGCCCCAAATGGTGGCAAACCCTGACTGGATATTTAGAGAAGGTTAATCATGGAAGCACCCCGTTCCTTACAAAACCTTATTGAGTACGTCCAGTACGTTGAGGCTACTCAGCGTAACGAACGTAAGTTCAATATGACCGCCATGGCTATCACCCCGGTGGAACAGATTCCATTACTGATCCCCAACGGGTTCGCAAGGATGTGTTCTTTTGTATCGGGACGGGGTGACGACTGCACTATTCGCGTACAGATCCAACCGGGTGTGTACCAGAACAATATCCTGCCGTATAAAGAGGATCTGATCATCGAGGTCTGCGAGCGTACAGGCGTAAACCAGACAATGTATCGGTTCCGTGCAACACCGATCGACGCAGATAACCCAGAGATGGAAGGTAGCCACACCGCCCAGGCTAACTTGGGTGGTAAGGACGAAACTAACATTATCACGATCTCGTTCCAGCTGTACGAGACCGGTATGGGTAAACTGCGCAACCTGCCAGCACAAGATATCTTGTTGATGTCTACGCTGGACAACGCACTGCATGACAAGCTGTGTGAAGCCGGTGAGTCTTTGGGCTTAACTGGACCAGATGCGTGGAAAGGGGTGGACATTGAGCAGCCTATCGACAACGACCGGGTGTTCAAGCACATTGTCATTCCTTTCGGTACCAGGTTGATTGACCTGGGGCAGTTCCTCCAACAGCATGAGGAATACGGTATCTACAATACCGGGCTAGGGATGTACTACCGTAAAGGACTGTGGCGCATCTACCCACTGTACCGTGACGGCCGTTACGAGAAAGCTAGACGGGTATTGAACATCTACCGTTTGCCGCAGAACGTATTCCCTACGTTGCACAACACCTGGATTGCTGACGATAAGTCCGTGACTATCTTTGCTACAGGTGAAGCGATCAACAGTGACAACTCCGACGTTAAGCGTCAGAACAAAGGTGTGGGTAAACGGATTATCACATCTGACGCAGCTATGGGTGAAACCGGTCGGTACTACAACAAGGGTGTGGCGGTAACTACCAGTCAGGACTCCTTGTCGGAATACCGTACCAAAGCTCGTATGTCTGGTGAGGAATGGATTCCTACAGAGTTCCTGCCTACGGGTAACCTTTGTAAGCACCTAAGCGACAACGCCTTGAGTGATATTAACACCACGACTATCCCGTGGCATAACTCGAACTGGGAAATGATTGACCCAGCAATGCCTGTGCGCTACTACTACATGAGTGGACCAGAACACTTGGTCTACCAGGAGGGTAGTATCGGTGCTCTACGGACAGAGTACCAGATGGATACCGAAGCACTAGAACCAACCTTCCGGGAACACTCTACCCTGGTGCTGTTAATCCGACCAGAGGAAACCGTTGTTTCTTAACTGAGTGTATTAGTTTATACACTTAATGAGAACTGTCTGCGAAAGCGGGTGGGGATGGTTGGGTTATTTTTGAGTATAGGCTAAGCGGAGTAGTAGGGTACTATAGTACCCTACGTACGACATCATCATTTAAAGGGTATTTACATGAAAGGTTATATCGAAAAGATCGAAGACGGTGTTGCCACCCAACTGCAACCTGGTTTCTTTGCTAAGGGATTTGCGGCAGCAACAAACAGCATTGTTGAAGCACTTGACCGTCGTCGTGGGTTCTGTGATGAAATGGAGAAATTAATTGGCGTTCGTCAACTGGATAAGCATCCTGATGGCATCAACGGGGGTGTTATTGCTTTACTGGGCGTTACTGATAAACTAGCGCCAGAGTCTGCGGCACGATGGAAGGACTTCGTTATCGGTGAGCTCTTGCACTACGTTAGAGGCGTAGGCACCACAGAAGAACTCATGGACACCATTGACGCCAAGCAAAAAGCTCTGGTAGCGCAAATGGCGGAATCTTGGGGTAACTACACCACGGCTTTAGGTAGCCTTGATGTCGTGCAAATAGCCAAAGATAACCCATCTAAGTACTTGGGGTCTGCGGCATTCAAGCCAGGCTATTTGGGCTAAGCTCCAAATTTGCGAAATAAGCCTTACTATACCCCTGGCCCTAGTAGGGCCAGGGGTATAGGGTTATGTTTGCTTATGCGCTCAAATAGAGTCGATATCGGCTTCAATCTCGCCTAGTTCGTTTAGTCGTGTCTGCAAACTACGTCTGAACTGTGGCTTGCCATTGATATCGTGCTTCAACCCATGCACGGGATGGATATCGTAGATGGCAAACCGATGCTCGGGAAGGCAACCTTCACCGCGCTGCTTACCGATGGAGAACGTCCAGTAAGCTTTGAACGAAGTCTTGGCCACATGGAAGGTAATCTCCACATCGACTTCGTTGGTAATCTTGGTGGATGTTTCAGTATAAGACTTACCCGCGACTTCTCTGGCGAAGTAAACCTCAGACTCTTCATCCGACTCCTGCAAACGTTTCTTAGCATCGGGGCTAAGCTGGTGCGGAGTAATGAAGCAAATACCACGAGCAATGATAAACGCACGAATCTTCCGGAAGTGCAGTTGGAGTTTATCCGACTTGGTTTCACCCGGGAGCTTGTCGTAGTTCTGCAGCGCAGCGTAGTCGTAGGCGTAGAAAATGATTTCGTGGCCTTTGAGCTCCATGCGACGTACACGATCGAACATAGCAGCAGCGGTGTCTTTGCTCGAATCGATAACCTTGATGACCAGTACCCAACCGTTCTGTTTGAAGCAGCTGCAGATAGCTTCAACGATATCGTCGTTCTCAGCCAGGTTGAAATCTGGTTCGTTGTCGGTGGTAGCAGTAATAGCCAGCTTGTACATACGCTGGATAATAAGGTCCATGGTGTCTTCTGCCGACTCCAGGAGGATCGTTGGGATCTTAGCCTTATTACGCAGCTGTGGTTTGTTGTACAGACCTACCGATGCAGTAAGGTGCGCCACAGTCAACGACTTACCACGGTTGGTCAATGCGTTGAGTAGATAGAACTTACTACGACGGAAACCACCATCAGGACTGAGTGCCAAGTTCAGTGCCTGGATACCAGACTTGAGGATACCCTCGTTGGAGTTTTCCTTCTTAGCCAGATCGATGGTCGCATGGAAGCTAGTAGGGTCTGCAGTACTGACCTCACAAATAACCTCTGACTGCTTCTCCTCATATAGCGTAGCCATCCGGTCGTTGATGATATCCGACAGGTTAACCCAGTCTTCTTTGGTGATCTCGCTAATGTCTTTAAAGAAGTACTGCTTAGTAGCGCGCTTCCATTTCTCAGCAAAACCCTTGTCTTCCAAACTAAGACGTATATCAGTAATCTGTTTGTAGATTACCTTACGAGTCATTTGCTCGTCGTCAAAGTCTTCTAAACCGTCTTCAATACTGAGCTTGATATCCTCGGTAATACCAGAGAACATCCGCACACGTTGTAACAATACTGATTTTATGATCGGTTCATCATCTGGCTCGTCAAACAGCCACGCAATTGTGCTTTTGATACTCTCTCGGATATCTTTGTTCTGAACAAAGACTTCTGGTGGAGGTGGCGGGAGTTCGTCCATCAACTCCTCCAGCTCCTTAAGCAAATTGACATCTTTAATTTTCTTGGCTTGGTAAATTGCCGACAACAGTTTGACCAACACCAGTAAGTCATTCATTCAGACTAACTCCTAGGAGTGCAAGTATGATTCTCAGGACCCCTAATGGGCCTTCGGTTCATGTATTTTATCTGCCCAGCCAGTTCGTACGACTGCTGGATCGGATGTCAATTCCTTTGAGGGAACTGGTAGCAATTGAGACATATCATCAAAAGTTGATGTGGCCTGAGCTTGCCCAGTTCTTCAAGTTCCAATATCAGGCGGCTCAAGAGATGGGTGTGCCCATGCTCGAACCTGATATGTTGTTCTCCAAGGATTACGAAGGTGGTATGCTACGCGAGGCATTTAATAGTGTCGACGGTAGTAACTTATCCGAAGTGATCCACGGTACTCGTTGTTTCTCTTATATCAATGCTGGGCAGAACGTCCTGGTGTTGGCGTTACACCCAGAGGAAGACGACAAACCTTTGCCGGGCTGGGTCTGTGCAGAGGCTACGTGTTTCTCTGGTGCTTTGCTCGAGATGATTACCCACTGCAAGGGCTACATGGAAAGTCATTTCGGCGCTATCCCAGAACCGCGCACCGGAGAGTTCTCTCTGGCAGTGGTTTACAAGCTACTTGGTATCCAAAACCCCTAATTAAATAAATACATTGTATGTGTAGCACCAAATACACAACAAATGCATTTGTTTGTTTGTCCTACGTCTGCAAGGAATTCCTTCCATGGCCTATAAAGCGATCAAAACTGGTCTGAAGAACGAGGGCAACCTCTTTCACATGATCCGACAAGCCGTTGCTACCAACGGTTTCCAAGCGGTACAAGGTAACGAAGCTTTCAACGACTTCTCCAGCAACTTCGGCCTGTCCCAAGTGCAGGGCAACGAAAGCGCCAGCCTGCAAAGCGCGCTGAAAGACAAGCTGACCGACAAGACCTATGCCGCTTTCCAAAGCGCCATGGCTCGTTCCGAAGCCATCCCACGTGGTGAGCTGGTCGACATCGTCGCCAAGACCGAAGACTACTACAGCACCGTAGGTGGTCTGGAAGGCTTCTCGATGCAGAACTTCCGCGGTTCGGAAGTCGACATCAAAGCCGCCAACATGACCCTGAACGCCCAGAGCCACCTGCAGACCCCTGCAGCCGAGGCCCTGTTCAGCACCATCACCGTTCGCTACGAAGACGAAGGCGCTCTGCTGAAAGTCCGTGCGGCCGGCCTGGGTACCTACGCCTACGGCAACAGCGCCTGGCAGCAAGCTTCCGACCTGAAGCCGATCTTCGGCCTGCTGCGTACCGGTGACATGTACAAGGACGACGTCCTGTCCATCCACCCGGTGTTCCCGGAAGACGCTGACGACGACACCCTCGAGCTGTTCGTCGACAAAGCCACCATGACCCCATGGCCAGCTACCTACATGGAAGCCGATGCCTACGGTCGTGAAAACCACCTGACCAACTACCTCAAGGTTCCTTCGGTGATCCCGAACTACCTGGGTCTTTGCCAGGCTCCTGGCCAGCGCGCCTGGACCAGCACCGACGAAATCGAGTCCAACTCGATCACCGTCGAAGCGCTGCAACTGACTGCCACCATCGGCGGCGTTGAGAAAGTGTTCTTCGTGAACACCAAAGCAATGTCGAACAACACCTTCAACCCGACCACCAACGGCCAGGGTTCCGATGACCGTCAGCTGGGCATGCTGCTGAACCAGCACAACGGTTTCACCCTGCTGGACAAAGAAGGCAACCTGGTCGGCGAGACCCTGTTCGCTGACATCAAAGCTGCTGGCTACCAGCCGCTGCTCGACGTGTCGATGAACGGCAACTTCCAACGCCAGAAGAACGTGATGCGCCTGAACGGTGGTCAACTGACCATCTCCGCTCTGCGCCACATCGCCTCCGGCAACGTCATCGATCGCGGCCGCGCCAGCGAAGATGAGAAAGCCCTGTTCAAGCTGCTGACCAAAGGTTCGGTCACCGGTGTCAAGACCTCGGCCAACGTCAACAACCTGAACCGTGGTAACTTCGGCTACCGCATCGAAGTGTTCGACGCTGACAAGCACCTGTCGGTACACCGTGGTTCGCCGGTCTCCGTGAAGTACCCGATCTCCAAAGACGACGTGAACCAGGACTCCCTGGACTACGCCATCCAGCAGATGTCGGTGGTGATCAACAACCAGTGCTCGAAGAAAGCCTTCGACATGGCTCACGAACACCTGAAGTACATCACCTCGATCGACGGTCACCCAGTTGTGTCGAACAACCAGGGTTCCAACGTTCTGCCAGGTATGCACTACGTGACTGCTTCGGCCGTCAACCGTACCATCACCCTGGAAGACGTGGTCTCGGTTCAAGACAGCACCGGCATCTTCGAAGCTGTATCGGCCGTGTTCACCAACGAACTGTCCGACATCACCTCGGCGCTGGTCACCAAGTCCGGTATCGCTGCGATCGCTGAATACGGTGGCACCACTGCTCCTGAGTGGAACATCATCGTTCACCAGAACCTGCGTCGCTTCCTGATGAAGACTGGTGATGCTCGTACCCTGGGCTCGATGGTCAACATGACCGCTATCGAAACCAACTTCGACAGCCAGATCGGCGAGATCCTGATCGTCACCAAGAACAACTCCACCAGCGACTTCATCAACCCTCTGGGCGGTGTCGGCGTTGTGGTCTCGAAAGAGAACATCGTTGTTCAAGGTAACGTGACTCGTGAGCAGCAAGACTACGGTGTGGTCATGACCATGCCTACCTACAAGCACTGGGCGCTGAACCCGATCATCGGCTCGCTGAAGATCACCGACGCTGCCAAGTTCCTGGGTGACGAAGGTCTGCTGACCAAGCTGGCGAAACAGAAAGTCGAGATCCTCGGCCTGGAAGCTGGCCTGGACAAAGTTGTTGAGGCGATCGAAGCAAAAAACCCTTAAGCCTCATCCCGGACACGGACTATGGAGTACTTAAAGCATTCGTGCAATAAGGCTCCCTAGTTCAGGATGGGGCCGTAGCCTTAGGGTATAAGCTTCACTAATACCACCCCTAGCCCTTTGCGGGGCTAGGGGTGGTATTACTTCTTTTTTTTTGCATTTTCATTTTTGTTGGAATATTTCAGACCTAAATTATCAGGACAGTGCAACTATTAATGGTGGTTTGGAATGGCAACTTTCAAGCTTGAACGTGAAGTCGTAAATAACAGTACTTCTTTCGATTTGGTTGTAGCCCACAAAGGTGGTCTGCGATACATCATCCCAAAGAGCGCAGAAGCGACATATAACAAAGAACAATACGTTCGAGTGTCCTTCCAAAACTTCAAGGTTAAAGAAATCCAAGTAGATCCTTCACAAGCACTGACCAAGTTTGATCGGGCAGTGTTGGAAGAAATGGCAGCTAAAGTGAAGACCCTGCGTGACAACGTAGACTTCTATCAAGATTTTCCTAGCTCTGCTAATTTCGTAGTACACTTGGGAGCACACCTGGCTGATGAGCACGGTGCGATCCACAGTGAGATGTTTGGCTTCACCATGTACAGTGGTCGTGGCAATATCGATAGGGCTCCACTCAACGTCCCCGAGTCGAGTCTTACCGAGGCCCTGGACCAACTGCATCGTAGCAATCCGCGATGCTCGATCAGTTACTGTGCATATGTAATCGATCCGCGTAAAACACAGAAACCCTTCTACGTAAACATTGGTGGTCGTGCTACTGAAGTGCCAGTAGCTGACGATCCACAAGCTACGCCAGGGCTGTATATCGGAGTATCGGTCGGTACAAACCCACCGGTGGCTTCATTATATAGTTTTGATGACTTGTCGAAAGGCAGGCTAGAAGGGCTCGGCATCTTCCAGAGCAAAGCAGAAGCCATGTTAAATGGTAATACCGAAAGGTATCAAGAAGCTGAGGCTAAGGCTAATTCGCTGTCTAAAGCGCTAGATAGTAAAATTAAACTACTGGACGATACTAATATCCGTTTAGACGGGGCGAATCGTCAGATAGAAAAACTGGATCTCCAGCTAGTACATCTGAAGCAGTCCCATCAAATGGATTTGGCCAGACTCAAACAAGAGTTCAAGGCGGCCGAGGATAAAAGAGAACGTGTTGACTTTAGTAATAAGGAAGAGATCCTCAGGCTCAAAGACGATTCAAAGCGTCGTGAGGCACGGGACAAACATGCAATAGATCAGATGAAGCAGAAAACCAAGATGTCCTTCGGCGTAGATTTGTTGAAAGGTTTGGCTGCTATCTCTGGTTTGCTTTTTGCGGGTATTAGATTCTTTACGACTTAACACATTTGGGGATAAAAGGATGTTTCACGTACTCGCGGACCGCATCAAAGAAAAGTATCCAAAGTTCAATCAGACGATTATGGAGGGTTTCCACCAGAAAGAGTTTGAGGGTGCTTTGCGCTACTACGAGAACGCGCTTCGCATCATCTTTAAGAGCATTGAGTCACGTGGAGTGTTTTTCAGGGGAGTGACCAAAGTACCACCTCGTGAGTATATCGACTACTTGATCAACTCGAGTACGAAGATCTACGATATTCACAAGGAGACTATCTATCCTGTCAAGTTGGCAATCGACTACCAGGATAAGTCGGGTCAAATGATCCGAATGCATGCGTACACCATGTTGCCGTACTGTGACAAGTATGGTGATATCTGGTTGCGTGGTGTGCACTATAGTCTGCAAATTGTACTGGCTGAGCGGGGGCTTCCTGTTACTAAGGAGAACTCGCTGTTCGTGAAAGTACTGGGGTTCAAGTTCAAAATCGGAACAGAAAACTTCAACTACGATTACGTATTCCAGCATGGTCATCAGGTATTGACGTCCACTGCAAGTATCAACTTGGCGTGCAACCGGTTCTATAGCCCTACAGCCGCCAGGAAGATCACTAGCAAGACAGTTCCAATCCCGTTGCTAGCGTGGTACGTGTTTGCCAACATTGGCTTCACAGAGGCCATGCGACGCTATGGTGAGTGTGAGTACGAGTTGGGCCCAGTGGATGCATTGCTGAGCGACTGCCGTGCAAAAGACCGTTGGGAGATTATCACACGGTCCAAGGCAGATAACCACAAGTACCTGGGGGAAACCGTAGTGCAGGATCTGGGTATTGCTTTGCGCAATGTCTCACCTACACGTAAGACCCTCAACAACCTCGGTTTGCAGTACGCTGCTTCTCTGCAGTTCGTTATTGACTGTATGGGCAGTTACTTTGATGTAGAACGGATTGATGACCCGGACTATTGGAAGCTTTTGATCGGACGTACTTCGGTTAAGAGCGGGGATTCCAACGAAGCTATCATGCGGTTGATGTATAACCACTTTGATTCCATCAACGATTACCTGGATGAGGACTCCATCAAGAAGTTCCGCAACCAGGATATCGAAGCTAACGACATCTTCGATCTCTTCAACTACATTATCACCAACCGTAGTGAGATCGTGCAAACCACCGATCGTGCGTCCATGTTCCACAAAGAACTCTCGTCACTGGAGTTCACCATGGATAAGTTGATCACAGCAGCGAACAACTTCAAGCACGATATCAAGAACAATTCTGAGTTGAGCCAGAAGAAGGTATCGCGATTCCTCAATAGCAGGTTCCACGCTAAAGAGATCGACAATGCCCGTACTACCAACCTGATCCAGGAAGCCACTCCGACAGACGTTCCGTTTGTTGACTATATGTTGGGTTGTATTCCTCAAGATAAGGTGTTCACCAGTTCGTCTAAGAACCGTAAGAAGGGTGATTTCGATGCCGGGGATTCCTCCACGCATATCCACGCTTCCCAACTGTTTGTGAACAGTCACCTCAAGGTGTCCTCACCATGTCCAGACGGACGGGCGTATCTTTTACCTTGTATCTTCCTGCACGGCAAAGTTACCGGCTTGAACCCTAAGCACGCGGAGCGTTACGCTAAAGCAGAGAAGCGACTCAAAACGAGAGAAATTAACAATGGTCGGATCGATTAAACCAACTGGTCTCGGTGGCTTTGGTGGTTCACGCCCCGGATCGGTGAACTTGAACGCCGACCCTCCTCAATCAGATGGCCGTCAGGCTGCTGGGATGGGAGGGCTGCAAGGCGCGCAACTCCACCAGCAAATCATCCCTGGTCAAGCTATTAAGAACTTCCTTGCAGGGGTTGCTAGTAGCGCAGCCACTACAGGGGCAGGTGGTGGTTTCAACTGGAAGCACCACGGTGGCGGACTAGAGCAAAACGAGGTTCTAGCAGGGATGCTAGAGAACGGTGGGATCTCCCAAGATACCATCGAGTATTACATCGGTAAAGTAGAAGATCCGATGACCGTGTTTATGCAACACATGGTTCGTCGTCAACCTACGTTCTTTTACAAGAACTACCAGAAAATGAAGGAGCAGTTCACGGTTGACCAGGACACTGGCCAGATCTGCCCGCTCAAGAAAGAGTTTATTGATGACATTAATAAACTTCCTTCTTTCCACCAAACAGCAGCAATTAACGGTGGTGTCATTTTCGGTTATCTGTTGATCGAGAACATGCGGAAGTCTGGTAAGGAACAATGGTCCGAAGCCGACTTCAACAACGCATCGGAGATCGCATGCTACCAGGCACTGTTCCTGGAGTTCCTCAACTGGCTGTTTAACACCAAGAAGGGCGTTTCATATACACACCGGCTCCCGAAAAAGCTGGAACTGCAGTTGAACAACTTGGAGACTATTAAGGAAGAGTTCTCCAAGATGTGGGAAATGTTTGATGTACCGTTTCCTTATGCGTCACTGTCGTTCTCCAATGCAGTCTCCACTCCGGTGGAACATGCACGGGTGTTTGACCCAGACCGTTATGGCGATTACATCGGGTACATCCCACAAGCCAAACGCGACCAGGCCTACACCAATTCGGACTATGAATCAATCAATGCAATGGTGGATCGTAATGTTGCATCCAGGCGTGGGGAATACTACCATGAACCCGCACCTAAACCGGCCGCTAGCCAACCAAATTTTGATAATGAGGTGAGTATGACTTGGGGTACTACTCGTAATGATTTCGACAACCTTACGCGGGAGAACATGCAGGATTACAACCTGCGTCGCTTCTTCAAGCCGATCGGTCGTGACAATCATTACTTCATCCCGGAAACCGACTGGCGCAAAATCCAGAAGGTCTTCAAACGTCACCCAGAAATGCGTCAAGAGGAAGGTCTGCTGCGCGATTGCTATCGCGTAGTCGTGATCGATTTCGATAACAACGACGGCTGGTTCAGCCATGCCGTGCGAGCTGAGGGTCTCGATGTGGCACGTGTGTTCAGTAACCCAGAAGTGCTCCTACCGCTCCTGGAGAAGCCAGAGAACGAAGGCGACCTGTATATGGTTGTTGCCGCTCCGATGGCTGACGTAGTAAAAGACGAGAAAAAGCTGGAAGTAGACGTCGAGCGTATTAAAGAGCTGGGTGCTGGTATCCCGGCTATCGTAGTAGACGAACCAATCGTTGAGCAGAAGACTACTGCGCTGATGCAGAACGTCAAACTGATCACTGATCGTCTGACTTCCAAGTTCAAAGACAACAAAGCTGCAGTAGTGTTCGACACCCTGGTCGAGTGGGATGTTTTCAGCTGCGTCAAGCCAGAAGACAAAACTCGCCTGTTCCAAGATGCACCTTACCTGTTCAGCGATGCCGAGTTGAAAGACAACGAGCGTCCGTCGGTACTGAATGCCGGTAAGCACCTGCGTCGCCTGTTCAACGAAAACGTTATCGACAACAACGTAGCTGGGTTTATCAACAGCCGTATGACCGCCATTGTGAATGAATGGTTGGTAAACGTCTGCGGCTACAATGCTGTGGACGGAAAAGGCGGTGGCGGTAAACTGCAGATTGGCAACTTCGTGTCTGACATCGAAGACCTGGCCAACGAGCTCCAAAAGAACGATGACCAGGCTTACGGTCTGCTGACCGACGGTGCGGTATCCAACTACCTGACCCGTAACCTGCGTATGTTCCACAAAGTTAACCCGCACGGTATCCCGCCTGAAGAGATGGGTGTCATCGAGAAACTCAAGGACGACGTCGACCTGTATGTAGTACGTGAGTTCTACATGGCCAACCTGGTCAACGACAAAGGCCCGTACCACGAAGAGTTTAATGTGCCGTTGTACATTAAACGTAGTAAGTTCCCTGAGTTGTTCAAGCTCATGGAAATCGTGGTAGAAGATCCGGAAGCACCAGCGACTGCAGAAGTCCACAAAGACCATCTGTTGCGTTATGCTGCGTCGGGTCACGTCTGGTTGTTCAGCTATGTCGGTGGTGACCGTAACGTGGCCACGTTGCGTCATGTGGATACCGATAAGCCACTCGTGGTAATGGGCGTTAATTGATACTGAGTTAATTGCGCAATTAGTTTAGAGATAGCCCCTACCCACCCTTAACGGGTGGGTAGGGGTCTATTCCGTAATTTTAATTTCTACACAATCTCAGATCTATATAACTAGGGTGAATAAGAACAGTAATTCATTTGGATTACTAAATCTTCTAAGGAGTTCACCATGTCTAACTATGACTACGCTGCAATTGTCAAAGCTGTTAATGAAGCCCACGGTTTCATTGGCGATGACAACGACCCTATCACCCGTGCAATGGTAAGCGGCATTGCGCTGCTGCATCGTGACGGTGTTGTAACCCCAGTTGGCCTTTTCGACGAAGAACACTTCACCCTTAATGAGGTTTACCTCAAAGATGGTAAAGTGCGTCTGTCCCGTCGGTCGGTCGGTGGGTTGATGTTCCGTGACATGAAGCCAGTATTTGGCGGATTGGTTCCGGTGGATCTGCGCGAGTCGGTAGTAACTTACAATACCACTCATGCTACCAACGAACACGGTACTGCTTTCCTCACCAACTTCTACAAGATGCGCCTGGGCCAACTGGTTCCAGTCAAACTCTTCGAAGAAGGTGAAGTAGCTGAAATGACTGCAGCGGCATTCATCATCGATGAAGCACGTCGCGCTAAAATCGGTCACGCAAGCTTCTAACTGTTACACGTGTACGGTGGTCCATAGGGGACCACCAACACCAATTATTATATTAAGGAAATGTCCATGAACAACGTAAACAATTTCGCAGCAATCGTTGACGCCGTTAACCACACTTCGGGTCGTATCCTGGATGACCACAACAATGGCGCTAGCGGTATGACTGTAGCTGGCATCGCAGAACTGGTTAAAGGCGAGTCCCGCATCCCAGTCGTGCTGTGCCGCTCGATCTATTTCTCGCTCAACCGTCTGTACCTGGACGAGCGTGGTTTCCCTCACGTATCTCGTGAGTCCGTTGGTGGTGTGGTGAAGTGCATGAACGGCACTACTCTGGAACAAGGTATCACCAACTACAACGTAGCGCAGGTAGACCAGATCCACACCTGCGGTACACTGGAAAATATCCATTACCTGGTTGATGGCAAGCTGGTGCCGGAAGTAACTTCGCTCGAGGCCGTTGAGCCACAGCGCACGGAGGCAGAGCTTTCTAATGTCCGTAAAGACATGATGGAAAGCGTACTGAATGGCGAGGTCAAAGTTGTAGGGATATCGGAAGCTCGTAAAACAACAATTATGGTATTGATTAGCGAGCCAGTGGTTTCCTTTTCCGTCAGCATAGCTAAGCGCATCCCCGGGATATTTACCGGGATCTACGCAAAGACTAAAAAGCAATTCGCTACTGACACTGACTACCGTGACCAACTGGAAGCTCGACAAGAGTTTCTGTGCTGGGCTGAGTCGGATCACACCTTTAATACTGCAATGGCTACCACGGCCTCTACAGTGTTCGCCCACTTTTTGTTTGAAGACCTGGTTAAAACCGGCAACCGGTCCTGGTCGGAATCTGTCCTTCTGCAATCCGCAGAGAAAGCTTTCGAAACAGTCCTTACGCTGGAGTTCTTCACCTGGGTACTCACCACTGTTCCGGGCGCCTGCTACCGCAACGCGCAAGGTCCTAGTAATTCACTAACAGTACAATTGGCCAATCTGGAAAGTATGAAGGGTGTCCTTTCCAAGATGTGGGAAATGTTTGATGTACCTTTCCCATACAGCCACTTGAAAGTTTAACGAGTTTGGGTTACCTAGCATACGACGCCTGCTTTAGGGCATTGGACTTCGGTCCTAAGACTGTGTGCTAGGTAACCCTCCTAAACAGCTAGCGCTGTTTCCCCTTAGGACTCTTCGGAGTCCTTCTTTTTTTGTCTAGGAGAATATGACATGGCTAATAAATTCCCAGGCGGCGAATGGTACCCTCTAGTCACAGAGGGCACGGGTTATCCAGTAAAATCTACAACTGTAATGAAAGTACCTGGTGGGGTAATGATGCGCGTTAACTCGCGCGGGCCAACTGGTATGATGTCTGAATCGCTGGCATTTATTCCAGGGGCTGGTATCAAAGCAGACCCTAACCGTTCTGAGAAGTGGGCTCTGTGCTTGGAGATCCAAAACGAGGTAGATGTTTAATGACCCCGTGTAAGAACAAACTGGACAAATTCACACTCACTGAACTCGCCGAGCTCCTGTCTTATTACAGTGTCTACGACACCACCAAGAAATCTGGTGAAGACACCCGACCTTCTGGCCCTGAGTTCAAGAAGTATCTAGTGCAGCGGCTTAAGGAGCTGGATAAGGCCACACCGAAACCTCCCAAGGAACCAGGTAGTTGGTACGAGATAGACCTTAATGCCATTAATGATACTAATGGGGTTAGCATGGTGAATGCCATCGCTGATATACTTAACCCATTAGTACTGAATGGTGACAAAGCTATCCGACGTAAGCCTAAAGAGCTGGCACGTGAAATAGTGTTGGGTCTTATGGAAGAAAACCTGTTGGTTGGCGGGCACATGAGCAGACGACTATCTGTCATCTTTACTGAAGACCCTTACGAACCAGCCCCGCATCGCTACATCAGAGTACGTGGCGTCGACTGGGTAATTTACGAACAAATCCACGGAGTAAGTTAATATGACCAAACTTGCATTGAACCTGCTATTGGAACAAGACAGTAAAGAACAACCGTTCGAGTTCACCGAGTTCCCAATATTGGTGAAAGGCACCGACGTATTCAAACAAGCTGTTGAAGTTGGTGATAGCGCATTTGTTGATCCGGAACCAATCTCCAAGCAGTTCCGTGCTATTCGTCGGGCAGGCAATTGGCCGAAAGCCTTGTTGCGTACGCCCAATCTGGAACATCGTGTTACTGCTTGCTTGTTAAATGCCCTGGACCATCACGTTGATGGCAAGTCATGGAACAAGATTTACATCTATATCGAGACCGGTGCAACGGAAGGGCCTTACTACGGCTACGGACATCTCCATATGCGTATTGTGACCATTGGTGACGACGGCGTTAAAGAACTTACCGGCTTGAATTTCACCAAGATCAAACGTTAAGCAAATATAACCCCTACCCAGCCAATGGCTGGGTAGGGGTTATAGACGTTACTTCTTTTTTTGCTATTTACGCCTTACCGCCAGTGAACGGATCGTAGTTAGGGGAGCTTGGATCATTGCTACCCTTACCACCGGCGCTATCGCCAGCATCGTCATCTGGTTCTGTAGGTGTGTCACCACTAGCACCAGAATCATCGCCAGGCGGGGTGTCATCATCCCCTGGAGGTACATCATCATCACCAGGTACAGAATCATCCGTCTGAGCATCCCCACCAAACGGATTGTACCCACCACCTGCGTTGTCGTCACCTGGAACATCTTCAGTACCAGGAATCGGATTACCGTCAGCATCCAGCTGTGGCTCACCTTCTGGTACCTCAGGTTGCTCATCAAACAGTTTCTGCAGCTTGGTCTGGTTCTTCTTAATGAAGTCCTTGGTAGCCTTCTGCTTCTCTGTAAGGTAAGCGACCACAAACTCCTGCATGTTGACCTGCTGATGCACGATACCGTGTACCAACGAAGCAATACCACCACCTTTACCGTCGTTGACGATCTCGTCGAACGGCATTGGGATGTTGAACTTCTTGAAGGCCTCCGCGTAGAAGTAAGCTTTCACGTGCTTGTTGATCTCATCCGGTGTAGCCATTTCCGTATTGAGACCCAAGGTCTTAACAATGGAATCCATGATAATGCCGTCACCGGCCATCTCCATCCACTTCTCAACCAGAGCCTGGATCGAGTCCAATTGGTTCTTGAGTTTGTCAGTGGTTTCCATACTGGTAGGTTCAGGGAAGCTAACCTTAACACCTACAAAGAAGTCAGCCAGCAGGGTCTTGATAACCGTGCCGTCGTCACCAGCAATTGCTTCCTTAGCGTTGTCTGGCTTCCAGTATTTCTTGTTGTCCTTGATGCACTGAATCAGCTTAGTAAGCAATGGAGCGTTAACACGGGTGTGTTTCTTCTGGAAGTCCACAATGAACTCAGCCAGCGCAGCTTGCCAGTTAACAGCCTGGTTGGTAACCATCTCGTGTTCGGTAATAGCCTCAATCTTGAAGTTGTTCTGATCGTCACTAACGTCCAACCAACTCCGAGGAGTGAAGAAGTAGTTAGAGATATCGTTCAACACCTTCTGACGAGACTCATCAGCCACCGGCTTGAAATAGTTTTTCTCCATTTGCTGCATGTCGATTTCTGGAGCAGCCACTAACGGGTTGTCACCAGCATTGATCTTAACGGTCAACGAGGAGTCTTTCAGGGCGTTTACAATCGACGGGACAGACAGCTGGGCACTGGCCAGCATCGAGTGGAGTTTAGGGTTCTGATCGTAGAACGCAGCCCGCGCAATAGCGACTGTGTTGTTTGGATCCCCGTCTTCCTTACCGTGAGTCAGAGTCATCAGCGTGTGAGGCTGAGCAGCCTCCAGGTTAGCCAGAGCATCCGCTACGTCAAATGCAGCCAGACGAGCGATGTGCATCTTAGCCAGCTGAGTCAACGACTGACCAGTACCCAGACGACTGAATTTCAGAGCCATGTAGGTAACGGCTTCACCAGGCACATACAAGCAACGCACACCTTGACGACGGAACAGACGGCTCAAGAAAATCTTGTTGGTCTCTTCGTCAATAGTGATGCTGATGTTCTCAGCCTTGTCGCTCAGAATAGCCGAAGTGAACTGCTTGATAATCGACTTCTTGGCAATGTCAACGAATTCGGACATGTCGAATTCGCATTCCTTGCCTTCTTGGATCACCCGCAGACTGCTAATGAGGTTGTTCTCACTACCAGCCTTGTTCTTATTGCCGATGCCGTTCTTGGTCTTGTTGACCGACTGGTAGTATTCCGGGTCAGCAGTGTTCTTGAGGAAGGTACCCTCCTCAGGATCGATCAGGAAAATGAAGTCACCCTGACGCTTGTTCTGACCGTTATAATGAATTGGAATTACCGCTTCACTAGGGATATGCCAAGTAAGACCACGACCGTAAGGCGCTACCGACAGAGTGTCAATAGGCTTAACGAACTGCATCGACTGGTGATGGATGTTCCGTGCACGGTAAAGCTCACGCGCAGCAGCTGCGATCATGGGCTCGTCAAGGTTCTTGGTGGTAGCTTCCGAAGGCTCTGCCTTTTTCTGCCTTACCTTGGTATCCTTGTCGGTGATTGGATCTTTTGGATCCTTAGCCTCAGGCTGGGTGAGCAACTGGTCGATCATCAGATCGAGGTTCTCAGCACCCATCACATTGTGCGCATGGTTGATCCGGTCTTTCTCTTTGAGTTTCTGGAAGTACAGCACCGCCGGGTTGTCAGTAAAGGTGATCCCCATGTCGTTATCGGGGTCCACATCACTACCGAACAGGTTGAATTCCAACCCAGCCTCAGTGGTACCGCCGCTAAGAATAGCTTCAAGACCACTCACCTTGGATTTTTCAGGTGCATTAGGGTCGCGGATCATCTTGCCAATGTTCTTGGCGCGGACTTGACCATTAACCTCTACGAATTCCCGACGCAACTCCTCCAGGGATTTGTTGCGGTATTCCATGAAAGCCTCGGTACCTTCACGGGCTTTCTTTGGATCGAACTCACTACCATTGATCAAGTAATCCAGACCAGGACGGCTCAAGTTAAAGAGCACGTAAGACCCAGTATTCCACAGGATATCGTTGATAATTTTGCTGAGTTCTTCCTCGATCCTATAGTCGTTGGTGAAGTATTCTTCCCACACCTTCAACAGTTCTAAGTGCAACGCGTTGTTCTTGAACTGAGACGGCAGAGTGTCATAGGTGAGGATACGTTCCTGCTTACCATTGGGGTACAGCAGAATGGTGTTCCAGATCAACTCCGCTTTGTCCACATACGGGGTAATTGCCCGCAGGTCGGTTACGGCATTGATGTTGTTACTGATTACGTCACTAAGCCTTTGCAGTTTATATTGGTTGACTGTATCCGTACCACCGATATCCCCTTTCTCAGGTGTGAGACCGTTTTGTGGTACAGCGTTTCGCACCGTTGACTGAATAGCTGGCGGTAGGTTGGTAAAGCTCTTGCTGATTTGAGTATAGTCAGCGCGCTGGTTACCTATCGTCGTCGCTCGCACTCTGTAGGACATATTGAACCCTTTGGTGACTAATTATGAACAATGCGGATAAGGACAAGTTCTTCAGGGACACGTTCGCCCTAACAAGAACTATGATCGTCAAGATCGAACTCTGGGCGAAGCGGTACAACCAAGCATTGGAACGTGTAGGGCATGTGATCAGTGAAGATAAGACCACATGGCGTTACTACATGAACCTTAACGGCGATTACCACGAGACTGACGTCCCAATGGTGATCCGGTCTCTTGACACCGATGAAGAAATCGTCTTCAACAAAGAGAACCTCAAGCTGCACTTGGCTACCGCACGCGAGTACGCTAAAGGCACGTACTGGTTTAATCGGTTGGTCGCTGAATACCCAGCCCAGCCTACGCTGATTCGAGGTATCCTGCAGCCGATCCCCTATAGCGAGACCATAGAGGCCGAGGACTATAAGATCCTCCGTTACAATACCAAATTGGTACTCTGGAATGAAACCCAGTTAATCCCGGAGTTGCAGAAATACATCAAGTCGGTAGTGTCCCAGATCATGGGTCACGAATACAACTATACCGACGACCTATTCATGCCGATGATGTCGGAGCTGCTTTATGCGTCGATCCTGCAAGGGATTGGGACCATCCGCTTAGAGCACATGCGCACCCGGCATAGTCACGACTTCTTTATTTGGAGTCATATAGATTCGTACGGCGAGTTTTCAAAGTACAAAAACAGCCTGACGCGTAAACAGACCATGTGGTTGTTCCGCAACATTGCTTGGCTGCGTAATAACCCAGGGCAGTCGTTTACCTTTGATAAGCTATTGCAAAATATGCTTACCGAAGCAAACATCCCCCTCGCTAAATATGACATGGTAGAAGGTACCGCCACCCAGGTAGAAGACCTTACACCTACCCCGCTGTACCGTCGCCTTAACCTTAACCTGATCGACGACTACGGTCGCGATCCAACGTACATCGATACCCCCGCCCTTATCGAGAAGCAACAACCACTCGCTAAGGACAACTATGACTTCACCACTATCTACCAGGAAGACGCATTAGCCAAAGGTGAGAACTCGTTACACTCAGAGCTCCCCACCAAAGCACTAGAGTCTGCCATGCGCGACTACACCAACCGGCACGTAGACACACTAATGTCGGTGGTTAAGAACGAATGGGTTTACCTGGCAGGTAATAAGAAGTTCCTGGGCCGTGTTATCGTTAACGATCCAAAGACCGGCAGACAAGTCCGTCTCCCAGTTACTGACGCTTACCACGTCTGGAAGTATTTGGTTGATTACTCCAATGGTGACAACCCTGTACATATCTGTCCGGTTTACTACCAGAACGTGATGCGGATCAAGCCTCCTACTGTCAAGGAGATCTTGGCAATCGGTGGTAAGAAATACGTTTACCCGAAATACCTGGCAGAGGACATCCTGGCACTGTGGTTCCCGGTAGCCAACTTCGTAGCACCTGACTACCTGATCCAGTACGCATTCGATGTGTACGAGACCATGTGGAAGCACAAGAAGCTGTACAGTCAGTTCTACGACCTGAACAAACGTGCGCGGGTTAAACAAGCCACCAAAACTGTTTATACATCTGGTATCGTTAAACTGGGCGACTTCACTCGGTACGACGAGTTGCTTAACGAGTACAAGTTCGACTTTAGTGATTACACTGCTGCTGAGTGTAAAGCGTTTGCTTGGGACATCTTCAAACGGGTAACTGGCTGGGACACCAACATCCAGCCTAACATGCGCATCAAACAGAGTGATCTGATTGATATCATGACCCAGCTTAGTTCTTACACCATCCACGTCATTAAACTGATGGACGATGACGTAGCGGTTACTGAGCTGATAAACGAGGTGTTCGTAGGTAACTCGGACCTGATGGGTCCTGGTAATAAACTTACTGCTGACTTCAGTGGCGTAGAGTTGAACTACCAGTCCAACATGGACGGTATCCGCAGCATGGACTCGCTGACTAGACTGTATACACCGCTTAAGCCGCATATCGTAGCCAGCACCACTGCTAACGGTAAGTTGACTGATCGCAGCGTGCTCAAGTCAGTCAACTTGGAGAAAGACCCACGTCGTTACGCTGTACGTGGTATCGACAACTCCTACATCCGCAAGTTGCCGGTGGAAGAATGAATAAAGTCTTAGCACTTATCAAACAACGGTATTTGGAAGACAACCATATCCTTGATGCCACTGAGGCTTTGAACACCACGTTCACCCACACGGCTACTAACGCTAAAGGGAACGCGGTATTCTTGGTGTCTAAGGCTAATGGCGACAACGTCTATTACGAGCACCAGCGTGTAGACCTCAGTTGCCTGGACATGGTCAAAACCCTAAGTATACCAAAACAGTATCGTAACGATTACGATGTAAACCATAACAAAGCCATGATCGCTAACTGGGTCACCCGCTACTCCGGACACCACGTCCTGGATGAGGACATTGCCTATTTAGTGCCTGATAAAGAGACCCTCACAGTGGTCCTGGTGTCAGATTCTATGCGCTTTACACCGACGAGCTTTAGGCTCATCCGTCTATAAGGAATTTACCCAATGGCTTTGTCCAACACCGACGTACAAGACCAGAACCGGTCGGAAGTACCTACCCAGACTACCACCAACACTGCCTGGGGTAACATCATCATGAAGTGTCTGGCCACTCGCCAGAGCTTCAACCTGCCACGTTACACCACGCTCAACGAGCTGTACAACATCCTGGCGACTGAATCGATCGGTGCTAAAGCGGCCAAAGACTTCGAGTTGAAATACTTCGGCGTCGGTATCCGCGGTGCGAACTGCAATGGTTCTGACAACATGGGCGTAAGCCGCATGAAAATCAACCAGCACCAGCCGACCGACATGAACCTGTTCACGGCCATCCCGTTCATCTGCCGTCCGATCAACGAAGATCTGGACAACGTCAACCGTGCCAAGTACCGCATGCGTGTGGTAAAGAACGGTTACGACGGTAACTCCTACGTGTTCTACTACCTGAAACTGATCGACTTCACCAACTACAACCCACAGGTTGCCAAGGTGGTGCGTGACGAGAACGGTAACGAGACCGCTACCCCACACGTACCGGTGCGGGATGACCTGTTCAATCCACAGCCAATCGACTTCACCAGTGAAGGTTCGGTGGCGCTGTCGAACACGTACATCAACTCCTCGGGTATCCTGGGTTGCTCGCTGAACCAAGGTGACCTGCAAGAGATGGCCAACGCCTGCCGTATCCTCTACAACGATGCCAGCTACGCTGCCGTCAACGAGGTAATGCAGTGCTGGGGTGTAGATACTATTACTGACGGTGTTACCGGCGGTGCTGGTGTCGTACGTTACACTGAAGTGCGTAGCGCTGTTGCTGCCCACTACATCACTGAGCGTGACGCCCGTAGTGCCCTGAACAACACCATGCTCAACATGGATTACGACCACGGTGCCAGCGAGCCAATGCTCCTGCACACTAACGCAACTGCCGGCGCTGGTAGCCAGAGCAATTAATAAGAGCTGCCTATGGTTAAGGACTTAACAGTCCCCCAGGTATTGAGGGTCATTGCAATTGACCCTTCTACCACCAACATGGGGGTGTGTGTCATGGACGTCGATCTGTCCAAGCGCACGCCCTTCAAGTTGGTGTACGTAAATACCATTAAAGGGGACAGGGTGTTATACGACATCCCCGAACAGTACGACGACACTATTAATGGTACTGGGGTATTGGCACGCTGCTATGGGTTGGCTCGTGCACTGGGTGGGATCATTGACGCCTACCTTACCGATTGGATCGACAAGGCTTGTAAGTTCGTTAAGGTGTGCGTCACGGCTATTATCGAGGATAACTACCTTGGTCGTAGCCCTGGTACCTTTAAGCAGCTAATCCAGGCTGTGGCTATGTTGCAAACACCTTTCATTGAGCGTGGTATCCACGTGTCTACCGTTACACCCATCCCTCCAAAAGAGACGGTAGGTGTAGTGGCTAAGAAATCAGAGAAAGAAGACGTCCACAACGGTGTGATGGCATACGAGCACTTAGACTCCGAAGGGTTCGATCTCAAGGTAATCGATGAGCACTCGTCAGACGCCACGGCTATTGCTCTGTACCGTTGTGAGATCATCGCTAAAGACTACGGAGTGTTCTATGCATGAATAAACCAGTGGAGGAGCAACCGGTAACTCCCGAAGAGTCCCCTGCTGTTAATGGGGGTATTGAACGGGAACTGTTTGGTAAGTGGACGATCTCCCTGCGTAACCTGGGCGGGATCCTTTCCATTATCACCATGTGTGTGGTTGCGGTGTTCAACGTGTACACCACACACCTGTCGGTTAAAGACGGTGGTGAATGGCCTAGCGAGCTGACACTGGTCATTGTTAACATCGGTCCGATTATCTGTGCTTGGACGTGGGTGAACGCTAACAAGACGATTTCGACTATCATGCAAGGAAGCGGCCTTACTGATCAGTTACGGAACCGTCTGGCAAACGTTATCAGCACCGATAAGAAGCAGAACGGTGATAACAGTACCAATGGGCAGTAATGCAGCTATATACCCTCCAGGAGCCTTTGTAGGGCTCCTGGAGGGTATATTAACTTATGTCTGCATCAGGGGGGAACTTTGTCTATGTTAGGCTGTGGTGCCATTTCAATGACTTTGTTCAAATTACCTACCAGCTGCTGGATCGTCCGCTTAGCAGCCCACACGGTGGTGTCTTGTGCATCAAGTGCTTTCGTGGTTTGAATCAAGTATACACGAGTCACTTGGTAGCAATACACCCGCTCAGTAGGTGAGAGACCTGGGAGGAGACAGTTATTCTGCTCCAACCACCTTGTCAGATCGCCCACCCTGGACTGAGGGGGGAGGGGAGCTACCTCCCGAAACTCCGGTGCTACTTCCGTTAGCTGTTTCTGAATCGCTTTCAACTGGGACGCGTACGTGTTGTACTCTATCCGGTCCGCCTGGATCTGGATAAACTGGGAGCCCTCCGAGACTGAGGGGTTGTTTGTGCAACCCAAAGTCAGGAGGAGGCCCACCGTCATAACTAGGCGGCTTATCGCCTGTACCGTATTCCCCCATAAGGAAATCATAATTCGCCTCCCTTAAGTCAGCTTGCTTTTGCATCATTTCCTTGATACCGGCAGTAAACACCTCGTTATCTTTAACGATTTGTTCTGACAACTGCGCGGTCCGTCGCATGGCTTCGGTTGCTTCTTTGATGGCGTTGAATGACTCGGCTTCTAACTTCACGGGCTTGGGGCTGTAGGTCTGCCATGCAAGCAAACCCAGACCAATTAATACCGCAAAGAAAGTAACCATGGAACGAACGCGATCAAGGAATAACCATCCTTTAATTGCTTTTCCCATGTTTAGGTACCTTGGATGATGGCACGGATATATAACAAGTAACCAGGGTGTAATCGGCTGGGGGCGTACTTGCTCTTAAAGCCGTGGTAAAGATCCCCTCCGTTCTGGATACCGGTAGTTTTGTTTACGTATAACTTTTGAACTCCTATGTCGATATCTAGTAGTCGTCGGTTGATGATCCTTCTGGTGAAATACTTAGGCAACAAACCGTTACCAGTCAAAATCGGTAACTGCTTGGTTTCCTCGGTATGGTAGGTGAATGGGTACAGGTAATTGACCATGGGCTTAACACTGATGTCCAGATATGGGTTATCCAGGACAATAGTGAAAGACGATTTGTCAGTTAACAGCTTAGTGAAAAACTCTTTGGTACGGAAGAACCCTTTATCCACTACCATGCGTTCCTTAGCGATGACACTACTAAGGTCGATCAACTCCTTGGAGTCGAAGATAGCAGAGAACCAGTCTACCTTGTTGATGTTGATCGCAAAGGTAGTGTCACCAGTGGGCATGGCCACATCATTCAGATACAGTCGCCCGCCAATGGACATCAAGCAAGTCTTACCAGACATATTGACTGGGGACTTCACATGCAAGAAAGGAATACCGTTGATCTCTTTGAAGTCAATATCCGTCTCGGTGATCGGATAAGTCTTCAGGGTAGACACAGTGTTGAAGTTAAGGTAGTTGACGTGGATGTTATCATACACGTTGAAGTGTTTACCAGCGTTCAGCAAGTAGGCACAACGATTACCTTTAACTGCACGCACTAAGTGACCATTGATGGTGAACAACCCACGGTTAACCAGTGCATCGAAATCTACGTCGCTGTTATCCGTTTTAACTACACGGATATCCGGGGCCTCTACAGTGTCCAAGGAGTCTTGGTGTCCGTCGCCCATGTCAGCATTACCGGGCTTGAGGCTGAACCAACGATACTGGATGTCGTGGGTAGTCACGAACCGGTAGCGGTCGCCTGGCAGTACGTTGCTAGTGATCAACACCGTAGTAGCTTTGCTGGTGAGCCACTGTTGGATCTTACCGGAATAGCTACCCATTTCCACGTAATAGTTCTGGAGATCAATAGCCACTTGACGGTTGTTAGCCAGGCCGTCCGTAACTACAATGATTAAACGACTGTACTCAGTAAATAATTTATTGCACGCCATGGCGCTGATATCGACGAGTTCCTCACCTTGCGGTGCTCGCCGGCTAACGCCAACCGCCCTTTGATAAGTGTACATAAAGGCGCTGACTCCTCTGAATTATATGACCTGAGACCGCCCCTATACTGCGTATAGGTGGCCTTTTATTAATAGGGTAGACTATAAAATGCCCTGGGAGACCTGTAAATGGCTGCTATTACTTACCCTTGGAACCCCTTCCAGGAACGCATCGATTGCCGAATCACTGATGAAGTAATTAAAACCTCTTCGGACAACACCCGTAAGGTGTTTGTACCCCGTTACGGCCCTTTCTATCCCAACGCTCCTTTGGCTGGCCAAGGCCAGAAATTTGTACTCCGCCGCCAAGGTAGCCAGACTGCATTGGTACCTGGCCAAGACTACGTATTTGCACACGACTTCAGTCGTTTCATCCTGAAATACAGCCGTAACGTATTTGGCGCTATCGTACTGCTCAAGGACTACCCTAACGAAGCCCTGCTGGCTTCCTATGACACCATTGGTGGTCCATTCATTCTGGACGATACCGCATTTGCTAAGGTGGTAGGTGACGTCCTGGTAACCCCACGTTCGGTAGACTGGAGTGCTCTGGTTAACGTACCAGATGACTTCCCGGCAGACCCACACCAACAGCCAATCACTCAGACCTACGACTGGCTGGAAATGTACACTGCGTTCAAGAGCCTGATCATGGTACTTACCAACACCCAGGACTCCTCCAGTGTGCTGTCGTTGCTGGAAGAACACATGAACAAGCGTCTGCCAGAAGCGCACCCGGCTAACAAGACCGACCTGGGTCTGTCTGACGTAGGTAACCTGATGCCAGCGAAGATCTCCGACCTGGCAGGCAACAGTCCTACCATTGCGGTTACCATCGAAGTACTCAAAGAAGCCTTCCGTAAATACGACGGTTCCACTCTCGATTTGAATTAAGGTGCTCGCTAATGAACTTCCCCTTAGTTCCCGAATACAAAACAGACCTGCTGCATGTAAACCCGGATAACCAGAAACGAGGGGAACCGTTCACTTTAGAGCGTAGTACCTACAGCCGTATCTTGGTACCGCGGCATGCACCAGCATTCGCCAAGAGTGTGCGTCTGTACAACGCCAACCTCCAGGAACTGATTCCTGGTAAGGACTGGCGTATTTTCAAGATCATGCCAGCACTGACCGAGCTTACCGCTACGTCGGTAACTTGCATGATTGAAGTAATGAATACCGAAGTCCTGTCGGGGTTCATTGATTACGATATCGTCGGGGAGTTCAGTCTGTTCGATGAGTCCCTGATGCAAATGATCGCCGAGATGGTTGGTCAGGATATCGACAAGGTATCGTGGGATCAGATCCGTAACAAGCCAGAGTGGTTTAAACCTAAGCTGCACGGCCACAGCCTGATCTACGATATCATGTATTTCAAAGACTTCGTGGATCTGGTAGACGGTGTGCTCACCATCGCCAAGACCCAGGGGCGTACAGTAGTAGAGGCGAAAATCTCGCACTACTTCAATACGTTCACCAACTACCTCAACGCATACAAGACCGAGATCAAGGCTAAACTGGATGCCCACAAAGCAGCCTACAACGCCCACGGCCTTAATAAAGGTCACATCGGTCTGCCGCTGGTAGATAACTTCGGCACTGTACGTGGTCAAGACGCGCTGGTCAAGCGTAGCGACAAACACTTGACCCCAACCGGGCTGAAAGCGATCATCCGTACCCAAGCGGCTGATCTGGATAAACTGTTGCCAGTCAACCAGTTGCCCATCTCGCAGTTTGGTAACAGTAACTTCATTCCACCATCGATCGCTGGTTCGTTTGAAGGTCTGGGTGGTATCTCGGAATCCGCAGCCATCTGCATGGAAACCGACGGTACTATCGTTATGCTCGAGAACCGCATGGACGGTCGTGTCCAGGGTCTGTATTTCTCGACCATTACCAACCCGTATGTGAACCCAAAACGTACCTACTCCGCTTACCAGTACGAACACCAAAAGTTCAAAGCTGAGAATAGCAACCCGGACCGTGTTGTTCAGGGCTCGGGTAGTGAGATCATCATGGTAATGGACTCGCTTAACGGCAAGTTCTTCCTGGGTCTGACTAACGGTACGTTGGATCCTGGCAAACACGTTTACTCTTTAGTAGACATGTCTGCGGTTAAAGCCGTTTTCCCAGAAGGCTCTGATAACCTGTTGTCCTGGGTTGGGCAGATGTCGATTGTCAGCATGGGCGACTGGATCTATCTGTTTGCTGCATCACCGTATGTGAACAGAACCGCACCGTACCCTGCTGGTAACAACTTCCGTCATTGCTTCCGTGCACCTAAGGCAACTGTACAGTTAACCAACCCAGTGGCGTTTACTCCGGTCAACCTCACTTATCGGGATGGTGACAACGTTCAGGTAACCAACCAGCCTTACTGGCGTTGGGGTACTCCGGTACCTGTACCAGGCGGCACACCAGACGAGTACAGCAAATGGTATTTCACCTTCGTGCAGACTACCGGCGTTAGGAGTACTGGTAGTTATCGCTCACAACCGTCTTACGCTTGTGAGATTCCGACCAAGCCTGGTAAATACCAATTGCGGTTTGCTTCGGCATGGTGGGCTAACTACACCATTCCCAATTTGTCGCAAACCTTTAACTGCATGATCGAGATGGTGTACGAGATTGATCCGGCCACTAACGTCATGACGTTAGTGCGCCAAACACCGAAGACCGCTCCAGTAGACTTTACTGCCGGTGATCACGAGTTGGCCAACTCCATGTTCGGCCTGGTGTTCCTCGACAAAGAACAAGGTTCGGTTATACTCGAAGACGGCACGCTGATCTGTTCTACTGCCGCATACCAGTCGTTCCCGCGTGGCTTTATCATGTACCGTGCTAAAGCGGCTAAATCTCGCTGGGCAATGATGAACCGCGGTTGGAACCTTGGGATGGGTGAACTGGAACAGTACATAGACCAAATGGAAGAGATCGTCAGTCCATTGAAGTCTTCGGTCAAACCAAGGTCCTTCTTGCTGGGTAACAAAGGTGACTTCTTCTGTGCAGCGGACCCAGCCACTTTGACTTTCAACCGTTTGTATTACCGGTCTTCGCCTGGTAAGCTTGCGCCACAGGCTAACGTGACTAACCTGTACCTGGGTAACATTTACGCACGGCCGTTATCTAACGACGTACGTGAAGTCCGTGGCCCATCTACCATGGGTGGGGCTACAGTTACGGGTCCGTCTGCTTCGTTGGCAGGTATCACGGATGCCGGTCTGGCTACGTTCTGCTTTGCCACACAGACTCGTTGGCAGAATGGTGGTACTTTACCTGGACAATGGCCTACCACTGCGGACCTGGATGACATCAAGCTGATGGTGGATCACACTATCCGCAACGAGGCCAACCTCGAATGCACGGTAGTACCTAATGGGACCATCCTCTACCCTAAAGCAATCGTTGATCGCTTTAAGAACGAGGTGGCTGATCCAGCAGGCCTTGCAATTTGTCCTACCGTTATCGTGCAGGTATGCGATCCTACCGGTGGACCACTTACTACCAAGTTCGGTTGGTTACCAGTGTTTGTGGTAATCAGTTGGGCAAAGGTCGGGACCACCCAACGACGCACCACCCTGATGTCTATTGCCCCTACCTACTCCGGTGGTACGGACAAGACTGTCACTAACTACACCGTGTTGGACAAAATCCATTATGGTGAAGGTATCGACAACGTAGCCGCTGATCTCACTCCTACTAAGTGGGATGTGGCACTAGGCGGTAACCAACCAAACGGCACCCATGGTGCCATGCGTGTAGGTTATTACGTAGACGGTAATACCGTACATGGTTATGTAGACGCAGGTATCCAGGCAGCAGGTATCGGTGACGCGTTGGTAGTTAAGTTCCTCTTTAAATACACCGATCGTGCCAGTAAGCGTTGGTCTGCAACACCTGGTGACGTAATTGGTTACATCATCGGTCAGTCTGGTGGTGGTAACCACCAAGCAGTTGTTCCTGACGGCGGTGTGGTGCAAGCTTATCCGCACATCACAACTACCGGTGGTGCTGCTACGATCTTCGAGTCTTACAACGGGAATGGTATTAACTACCTGCTGGGTTCGGTTTACCCACAGTCCGGTTGGTTCCTGTATTTCCAGACTGAAATTCAGGCGGTGTTCAACGGTATCCCGTATACGTTCCCGGTGGGCTCGGTTGACCTTCGGACAATTGATCCATCACCTGGTAACAAGACGTTCTATATCTACGCAATGGTGGAAGACGGTAAAGCCACCTACGTGATTGCTCAGGACCAGCGACTTGAATCGCCGTTCCAAGTTTGGGTAGCCAAGGTAACCACCAACGCTACGCAGATCATTGAGATTGAACGTTTCAACGTATTCGCCATCAACGGCAACCGCGTATCTGAAATCAAACGTGGTGGTGCTATCCCTGCGACTTCTGGTCTTGCTAGCAAAGAAGGTCAGCTGCCATGGATTCGAGATAACGAACTTATCCCTTAACCACCCTAGGAGGAAGGGGGATACCCTTTCCTCCTATTAACCTCTAAGGTGCAAAAGTGGATATTAAGCTGATCAATACCTTCGATATCCGGGGGACTAACCCGGCTAACAAAGTAGTAAAAGAAGAGATTACGATTGAAGACGGCTGCCCTTGGGTTATTCCTAACGGGTCGCCGTTCTTTGGGGATTACCCCACCGGGGCACAACAACCCCTTACCATCGTCTATAACGAGGATGGTGGCGAATTAAAACGGGACCGGGACTACTTCATCGAAGAAGAGTTCATGCCCTTAGTGGTCGTCTCTGGACGTCCTATCATGTGTTTCATCCGGTTATCCGATGCAATTCTGGAAGCCAACAAGAAAGTCTTTGTAACTTACCAATCGGTAGGTGCGTATTTTGTAATTCGTAATGGCTTGAAGGAACTGTTAGCGCAGACGTCGATGCCTGGTCGCAAATGGGACTGGTCGCAAATCATCGGTCTGCCTGATGGGTACCCTGCTAGCCGTCACTTGCACTCGGTACGTACCGAGATCGGTGACTGGTTTGAGATGACCGGGTTTTTCAAGCATATGACCAACAACGTTAACCTGCGCGACTTAGGTGACGTTGGTGAGATCAGCCCTGCTGTTAAAGTCTTCTTTGACCAGCTGTATGCCCTGCGGGATACCAACAACACCAAGATCAACACCCACGCAGCTAACTACAATAACGCTCACGTTATTGTTAAAGCTGATCTGGATTTGGGTAACCACCCGAACTATGCAACGGGTACGCAAGCAGACCATAACGCTGGTACTGCTGCTAACCTGTTGGCTACTCCAGATGGTGTGTACAACCTGGTAGAGCAAACCCTGACAGATACGTCGATGTCCATGGACGTAGGAGTAATGCCCGTCAGTAAGTTTGGTGGTGACTCGTTCATTCCCCCAAACATCTCCGGTAGCTTTGAGGGCCTTGGGTCTTTGTCGGTGTCTTCGGCTTTCTGTCTGGAGAAATCCGGGATCGTCATGATGCTGACTCCGCACAACGATGGGCGTAACGAGGGGTTGTACTACTCACAGGTAACCGAGTTCCAGTCGGATAACCCCAAGATCACCTATACCGGTTTTAAATACGACGCACCGTCACTGTTAAGTAAAGGGTTCAACCCTACGTCAGTAATCGGTGGTAGCAACCACCGGGTTATCATGGTTGGTGATGACAAATTAGATCGTTGGTTTGTAGCACTGACCAACGGCACACTGGATGCAGCAGCCCACATCTACACGGAAGTGGACATGGCCCCAGTATTAGCTAAAGGTAAGCAAGTACTGTCCGTCTATGCCAACAGCGACAATCGGATGAGCATCCACCTGATTGGTGAGTACGTGGTGCTGATTATTTCCCCTGGCACCAGTAACCAAGATATCCACTTGTTCTTCAAGATCCCGGTGGCGCGTTTCAAAGAAGCCAATAACCTCCTGCAATGGGAGCAAATCCTCTTAACGTATAAAGACTACGAGGGCACTCAGTATACCGGGGTAGAGCGTTTCCAGCCAATGAAGCAAGTGTTGGAAAACGGTGTAGTTAAACGTTGGGGTCCAATCACTTACGCACAAACGCCACTGTCGACCAACCGTGGTGGTAAGACGATGTTCCTGAATGGCAAGAAGCCCAATGACTCTGTGTCAGAGTACTTGTTCATTCTGCAAGGTAACAACGCCAGTTATCGGACAGCTTCGGATACACGTACTGTGTCCGCTGTACTTGGTACGGGATATGAGCTTAACCCAGCTACCGGTGTGCTAACCGAGGTGTTCCGTACACCTTCGTGGACCGCTGATTTCGAGAACACAACGCAGGCTCAACGAGACGACTACACTCGTCAGCACTATTATCAGTTCTACGACGGTTATGGACAAGCAGCAGGATCGTGCGGGGTTATACTCAGTACGGGTGAAATCCTGATGGCTACCTCGTCTGGGGGTAACAACTTCCCGGCATATATGACCAAGTTGGTTTACGAGAACCGTAAGAGTGCTGCTGAAGTCCTGTCGCAACGTATGGACATTATCTTCAGCCCGATTGAGTACCAAAAACGTATTAGTCAGACGGTGGGGTCTCCATTGCTTAGCGGTGTGTTCCCTGGAAGCATGACCTTTGAACCGGACGGGGAACTCTACTCTGCAACTGACCCAGTCACCAACACCCGCAGAACGTTCTTCCGTAAGGTGACTGGCCCGTACGCTGTAAGGCCACAGGTAACAAACACCACCGTAGATAACATCAAGTCGCGTCCGTTAACCAACGACGTGTATTTGACTAACATGGCTTATTACGAGACCCCAATCGGGATTACTGGTAGTGCTGCTGAACTTACAGCAGGTGGTGTGGAGTGTGGTAGCACCTCGTTAGCATCGATGGGTTATAGCAGTATGGGTGCTGGCCATTCATACCCGCGTACTGGTGCTTTCTTGGCTCCTGCGGCCAACGGTATGTTGCTGTCTTGCCCTAGGACTTTTAGCAAGGTCCTGGATGACAGCACCAAGCGTGCTACTTACAAACCGGATAGTTTCTACGGTGTGCGTCAGGCGCTCATCGACAAAATGCAAGCGATGATCCCAGCCCAGTTCACTAACTACACTCCGTGGTCGGTATGTTTCCACATGCTCGGCAACGAGGTCGGTGGAATGTTCAAGGGACTGAACCTGGGTGTTGCGGTAATTGCATTCCACGAACCTAGTCGGTCTTTCTCCAGACAGATGTTTGTGCTGTTCCACCCGGTAGTAGAAGAACCCAATGCTGATCATCCTGATGTGCACTGGATTAAAGACATTACCGTACTGGATGTAACCGCAGCTTGGAGTTCCTGTCTCAACATTCGTATTCCGGAACAAAACCTGCTAGGTCTTATTGGTGCACGAGCCAAAGCCGGAGTGTACATTTACCGTGATGGCAACAAACTGTTGTTCTACATCATGAACCCGTATACCTCCAACACTACATCGACCATCTACACGAGACAGACTGCACGGTTTGACGTAGATATCTCAACTAACAAGTTCGAGAACATTTACTCGTATCAAGCATCCTGGTCTGTTCCGGACCTGTGCGCACCTATCCCGAAGGTTGGGATGAGTGACGTGGGTCTTACTGGCGGGGTGGATAACTCGCGTATCAACACAGTTACTCCAGCGGTATTTGACTATACCGGTGGTGCGGCTCGATTACTGCACCGTACGGATCCCAATAACGGTACTGTTGATTGGTACATTGGGCCGACTGTTTATCCTGACGTAGTCTGGACTCTGTTCTTCCAAGACGGTATCCGAATCATGATAAATGGTACTGCTTACGAAATGCCGGGTGAAACGATCGACCTGTTGAGCATTGATCCTAGTCCCGCTAACAAGGTGTTCTACATCTACGTCACGCTGGAGGACCAGAAAGGTCGTTACGTCATCACACCTACCAAGCTACGCCACTCTGGGCGGTGCATGCACATTGCTACCGTTACTACCAGTGCTACGCAGATCCTAACCATCGAACGGCTTCAGCCTTTCTTGATCGGTGACCTGGAACTGAGCACTAGCCGTAAAGGCGGGATCATTCCTGTCAGTACGGGCTTGCCGCAGGTTGAGGGTAACTTCGTGTTCCTCAAACAGAGTGAGCTCTTACCGTAACCACCGTAGGGGGCCTAGCCCCCTATTAACCTTCAAGGTGTTACAGTGGATATTAAAGTAATTAAAGACTTCGATGTACGGGGTACTAACCCCAACAACAAAGTCGTTAAGGAAGAGATCCTAATCGAGGATAAGACCTGTCCATGGGTTATCCCGAATGGCTCTCCTTTCTTTGGCGACTACCCTGCAAATGGGGTACCCATTGTAACCGTCTACAACGCCGCTGGCGTAGCTTTAACCCGTGACACCGATTACTGGGTAGAGGAAGAGTTTATCCCTCTCGTAGCGGTTACTGGGCGTCCTATCATGTGCTTCGTAAGGCTGTCGGATGCTGTATTAGCAGCGAACACTAAAGTGTTTGTTAGCTACCAGTCTACTGGCGCTTACTTCGTGGTGCGTAACGGTCTCAAGGACTTGCTGGAGAAAGTGAAGACCCCAGGACGTACAGTCGACTGGAACCAGATCATTGATCTCCCGCTAACGTTTCCAGCTGGGCTACACTACCACAACATCAAGACGGAATTGACTGGTTGGTTTGAGCTGACTAGCTTTTTCGTTCATATTGCTAAGAGCATCCAGCAGCGTCCATACGGCCCATGGCAGCAGATCTCTACCCCGATCAAGGCTTTCTTTGATCAGCTGTACGCACTACGTGACGCCCAGAACACTCGTGTTAATGACCACTCGTTGAACTACAACAACCCCCATGTCTTTACCAAACTCATGGCGGAAATGGACAAACACCCCAACTACGCCACCGGCAACCTGGCGGATCACGTTGTGGGTACCGCAGCCAATCTGTTAGCTACACCGGAAGGTGTAATGGCAATGATCGGTGACACGACGTTAAACACTGATGACTCGATGGACATGGGTGTGATGCCTATCAGTCGTTACGGTGGGGATTCCTATATTCCACCAAATATCAGTGGTTCGTTCGAAGGCTTAGGTGGGTTGTCTGTGTCGTCGGCTATCGTTCTGGAAAAGAGCGGGTTACTGATGATGGTAACTGCGCACAACGACGGACGTAACGCTGGTTTGTACTACTCGTATTGCACGGAATACGACACCACCAAAGCCAACATCGTGTTTACTGGCTTTAAGTATGACGCACCTTCTTTAAGTTCGCGTGGCTTTACCCCTACCACGGTAATCGCTGGTAGTAACACGGATCTGATAATGGTAGCTGATCTGATTACCAGTGAGTATTACCTGGCACTGGCTAACGGTACTTTGGAGGCTAGTGCCCATCAGTTCGTGAAAATGGACATGACTGCGGTTTGGGCTAAGGTAGGCACTACTTACAAGGATAACGAATCACGTACCAACATCCTGCGTGTCGGTGACTACGCCATCCTGCATATTGGTAACGGGGCTGGGATTAACGAACTCAGTACTTTCTTTAAGTGTCCATTGTCTGCCTTGGCCAACGCCTCTGATGCGACTTGGGTACACATGCCTGTTACCTACAAGGACTACGATGGTGTGCAATACACCAATGCTGACTCGTATCGTCCGTGGGTTTGGCAGAGCGCTGCTCCTGAGGCTGGCTACAAGCGTGTAGGTCCTACCACGTTCCTGCAACCAGCAACAGCGGTTAACAAGAACGGCCGTACTGGGTGCTTTGCTGCTAAGCACGCCACCAACTCAGCCCTAGGGTATATCTGCTTCATCATGTATGCCAACGCCTCTCGTTTGGTGAATGGTGCGCAGGCAACTGCTCAAGGTGAGTATTCAATAGCCTACCAGCTCAACCCAGTTACTGGGGCATTGATCGAAACGTCACGACCGCCTACTAACGAGGTTGATTTCGTTAACCTCACTCAGGCACAACGCGACGCACAGTCGCAACGGTTCTATCGTCAGTTCTACAACGCTGTTATCCAGAACTCTACCGCCTCGGTGACTATCCTGGATAACGGGGACATTCTGATCTCTACTTCTGGTAGTGGTTTGAATTTCCCACGGTCCTTGACGGTTTGTATTTACGCAGACCGGGTAAGCGGTGCGGATGTAATGACCAAACCCATGGACAAGGTAGCAGCCCCGCTTGCTGTATCCAGGAACGTTGTACCAGTAGTTATGTCTCCATTGCTCAGTGGTACCACTCCGTCTCGCGCTACATACGAGGATGATGGCGAGCTCTACATGGCACAGGACCTTGCTGCTAACAACCGTAAGGTGTTTTTCCGCACGGTTACTGGTCCATACGCGGTACGTCCAGAGTTAACTAACTTGACCTACAGCAACGTACGGTCTCGCCCATTAACCAACGACGTGTTCAACACCAACCTCACTTATGAGGATCCACCGATCGGCATGAGCGGGTCTGCGGCTGTGTTGACCGCAGGTAATACCGAGTGTGGTAGTACGTCTTTCTCGTACATGGGTTACAGCAGCATGGGAGCTAGACATCTGTTCCCCCGTGCTGCCTTGTTTAAACCACCTGCCGCGAACAACATGGTCCTCTCGTGCCCACGCACACATTCGAAGACCATCGAGACAGCAGCTAAGCGGGTTACTTATAAAGCAGATACTTTCTACGGTTGCCGTCAGGATCTGTTAGATAAGTTCAAGGCAATGATCCCTGCTGAGTATACGGATTACCTGCCATGGAGTGTTTCGATCAGTCTGCTCCAAGATGTCGCCGGAGGAGCATTCAAAGGTCTTAACTTGGGTGTGGCGATTATCTCGTTCTCTGACCCTAGTAAAGCCTTCATGCGGTTGATCCATGTACTGTTCCGCCCGGTCATAGAAAACCCTAATGCTGATCACCCTGACGTGTATTTGTTGAAAGACATTACTGAGTTGGATCGGTCAGCGGCACACCGGTCTGCTGCTAACGTACGGGTGGCCGAACAACAACTGGTTATCCCAGGGGCTGTGACACAGAGTTCGCTGCAGATGTACCGTGATGGTAACCTGATCCAAGGGTTCTCCATTCTCCCGTACAGCACTAACTCGGTCGGTACCATTTACACTCGTCAAACTTCGTACTTCGTCATTAACACGACGACCAACAAGTTCGAGGCCATGACGGCACACAGTGTAGGGTGGAGTCCAGGTGACTTGACTGTGCCCATTCCTAAAGTCGGCCTTGCTGATTTCCGGGTTGGCGGGACCACTACAGAGAACGGCACGTTAGCCTTCTCTACCACCATCCCACCTTATGAGGCAACTGGTGGTGTAGGTAGGGTCTTCAGCAGGACAAACCCAGATAACTCGGTAGACATCTACATGGGTCCTACTGGCTATCCAGCGGTAGGGTGGACCGTGTTCTTCCAAGACGGTGTAACCATGATGGTAAACGGCACACCTTACAGTGTTCCTGGTACCAGCATTGACCTACGGGATATCGACTCAGCCCCATACAACAAAACGTTCTACGTTTACGTTACCTTGGAGGACCGTCGGGGGCGTTACTTGATCTCTGATACCAAGCTACGTCATTCCGCTCGACGTATGCATGTGGCGACGATTACCACAAGTGCTACACAGATCCTGACGATCGAACGTTTCCAACCATTCTTGATTGGTGACCTCGAGTTGAGTTCCTACCGTAAGGGAGGGATCATTCCTGTCAGCTCTGGCCAGCCACAAGTTGACGGCGACTTTGTGTTCCTTAAGCAAAGCGAACTCTTACCTTAACCCAGCTAGGTGGCTTGTACAGCACCTAGTTTATTTGCAGGAGCTGGGAATGCTTACATTTGACGAAGCACAACCGTTCAGCGAAGACCCCAACCCCCGGTTCGGTGGGGTCATCGAGAAAATGAACGAACTCACGTTTTTCGTGGAGGAGAAAACCAAGAACTTCTCCGGCGACACCAGTGCTAAGTTACAAGGCTTTACCGACGCGCTGAACTCGTTCATTCAGGAAGTAGTAGTGCCAATGGATGAGCACATCAACGCACGTGGTCCTGTGCATGGCGAAAACAAAGCCACCGTAGGGCTTGGCAATAAGGATAACTTCCCTGCAGCCACCTTGGCACAACAGTTAGCCTTCGCTGACGTAGATGCTTTTGTAACGGTGCAGGGTGCCAAGCAAGCAGTAACCGAGAACACCGGTACTTACGACAAAACGGCTTACCAGCAGAACGACGTGTTGCAGATGTCGTCCTACTACTACCAAAACAACTACCCTACTACATTGCCCGGTACAGTAGAGATTCCCCGGTATTTCACCAAGGCCGAAACCAACGATATTTACCCAAGTATCCTCTTGGACTCGGATCGGTTGCTGTTCACCACTACACGCGCTACTGCCAACTACCAGCGCAACACGTGCTTCCTCAGCGGACCTACTCGGGCGTTTGACAAAGTACCCATGACCGAGATCCGCAATATCTCCAGCACGTATCGTCCTAGAGGGTGGCGGAGTAGTGCAGGTCCTACTACTGCACGCACAGTAAACTTCTTCCGTCCGTTGCCGGAGAAAAAGATCTTCGACTTCAAGAACCAGACTACCGGACTGGCTGGTGACGCTACCATTGCTTACCTGCTGTTCCGTGGGTATGCTGGCGCTACTTATAAAGGACTGGGAGTCTCCACTAGCCGAACCGGTAACGTCGTTACGATACAACCGCGGTTTTTCAAGGTTAACACCCCGGACACTGACCCGACACTGGTGGACTTGTTGGATAACACTTACATGGCATCGGTTAAGCCATTTGTAGGTGCAGCGGTTAACCAACCAGCCAACGACCCTTTCACAATAGACATCGGTCAGTTTATCTCCTTGCCAGCAGGCGCTACATTAACCGGTGGTGGTAACCGCTCCACTGACAACATCTCGTTGGTGTGGAACATCCAGGACGGTGAAGCTTACCTGTTCATGGCTATCGGTTGCTACGTACGGTATTCAGACGCAACACTCAAATACCTCACCTTGAACTTTATCGTTTCGATTATCCCTGGTACTTTACGTGCTGGTGGTAAAGCAGCGATCAGTATTGTTTCTGAGGCCCCACCGGATGTAATCCCTGCTGACAAGTCTGATCCAGTAGGTGCTGCGTTCTTTACGGTAAGTGACCAGTGGGATGTCAACTCTACTGTGCACTCGCCAGGGATGATCTTGGATGACGGGACGGTAATTAAGTCCAAAACTACCAAGTACAGCCTCAAGGTGAAGAAATACGAGTCGTCGTTTGCTAACCACTTGGAGTGGATGGTAGGTCCACGCCCGCGGGTACCGATGAACCAAGCGACACTGACCACCTATGTACCGGGTCGTCACAGTCCGTTTACGTCGTTGCCCGATCGGATTATCCCTATCTCGCAAGTAGCAGCAAAGACTATGTACTTGGTATACGGTCTGAACATGCAAACTGCACAGTACGGATGGAAAGAAATCTCTTGGGCTACCAACAACCTGATGGGTAACGTTATCGACACTAAGACTGGTCTTAAACAACCAGAAGAAGTGACGACTAACAATAACCTCAAGTTTTTCCCAAGCGGTATTGTGAGTTACACCACCACGACACTCAACTCCGTGTCGAATACTCCGCTGGTGTTCACTGAGGCGAATGGCTACAAATCCGTGAGCAGTTTCACCTACGCCGACGGCGTGCTTATCTTGGGTGACCCAGTACAGCTTAGCAAGGCCAGTCAGATCAAGATCAAAGGGTTACTCCCTGCGTTCTTGGAGCGTACTCGTACACGTCGCCCGACTATCAACAACAGCCTGCGTAAGCCTTCGTTTGCTGTGTATGTGCTGCCAGCTAACAACAAGGCTCTGTACATCCTCTCGGATGGCCTGGGTTCGGTTGAGGGCGGCATTGTCAACTACACCAACGTCAACGGGATTGTTACGCTGAACTTCAGCAGTGGCATGAAACTGGTTACGGCACTGTTGGGTGACGCTACTGCGGTACCGGGGCTGTCCCGTGAGTCGAAGTCTGGGGATAACTTGACATCTGAGTTCTCCGACATGTTGATTCATCGTACAGCCACCAACAACTATGCAGTGGTGATCAACCGTCCGTTTGGTAAACTGTATGGTGACATCAGTTTCACCATTACCGGTCTCAACGCTGCTGTGCCTGAGATTGCCATGGTTGCTGTTAACCCAGCACGTCTGTACCCTGGTAGTTCGGCTATTGACGTAGTGGATGAGTTGTACCCTGCGTTCAATATCCCTGGTAAAGGCATCTGGCAGTATGATCCGGTAAACGCCACGGATTTCAACACGCTGTGCACCAACGTTGCTAACCCTGCTGACCAGATCGATCCGTTCGATCCAAACGACGTAGGGTTTGTGGTTATCCCGGCGGGTACCAAGATGGTGATCAACGGACGGTCGTTCGCAACTGACCGTAGCTACGAGATCCAAGTTGACCCTACGCTCACTTACTACTTGTACCTTATCCGTACCGGCATGAAGTTCCTTGTGAACGCATCGCTGACTCTGCGGGAATCGTCCAACAACGAAGTGATGATCGGGATGATCAAGAACGGCATTTGGGAATCCAACACTAGCTACATCGTGTTGAACAACCATGTGATCAGTGCTACTCGTCAGGGTGGTGCGATTCCGTTCTTCGCCGACGATGGCGCAAACGGTACCAACAAGTTCTTCACTCAACGCGACCGCATTTAAACCCCAGTACTACTCCTACCGGCTTTACGCCGGTAGGAGTAGTTAAGGATATATCAGCTAGGCAAAGGTACACTGGTAGTATCTTCACCGCCACGCACACCACCGTGCAAGTGCAGGTTAAGACTAACCGTCATAGTACGTACATCAGTGAAGCCCCATACGAAGCCAGAGGTATACGAGTTACCAGTACGACGAGTGTCACCTTCTTGTTGGTAGAAGCCTACTTGTTCGTAGTTACCAGTCAAATCCCAGTTACCGATCTGACTAGTGTCACCAGTACGTTCAACTTTGCCTTTCCACCGAGTGAGACCGATATCGATGTTGGCTTCCTCAGCCTGGATATTGATCTGTTTGGTTTTCAGATTGAACGTATTATCTGCAAAGATAGACAGTTTATCTGGCAGGTATAACGTACCCTCTTTCTTTTCAATGCGAAGTAACGCACCTTCTTCGTTGGTATACGTGAACGAGTGGTCTACGTCGTTCAGGTTGAGCATGCTGTGGTTTTTGGCACCAATTGTAATGGTACCGTCTTTGGTGTTGATCTGGATGTCAAACTTGGAGGCTTCACCATTGCGCTCGCTAGTGCGGAACTGGACAAGCCCGCTGCGGGTGTCGATCGCGAAGATATAGAAGTTGTCTACATCGTAATCGCCGTTTTCTTCGACCTCAGGGTTGGCGTTCCAACCATACATCACCGTCTCCATACGGAGCGTATTAGGGTTAACCCCATCCAGCGTCCAGTAGTACTGGTTCTGGCCAGCAATGTGATAAATAGCTACCGGAGTGCCCTCCCGTACGTCAGGAGAACTGATCCGGTTGGAGTCATCCATTTTCTTCCAGACAGCAGGAATACTGTTGGACTTTAAAGTGACACTGCGGACTTCTTCATTATAGGCGTTCTTACTTACCCGTTCAACTTGTTCCGCATTCGCCGACATACGGCCTTCTGCTTGCGGGAAAAGAAATGGGCAGTAAACCATGACTTCGTTGCTATCGGTATCCTTGGTGGCGGTTACTGTACCCACCCCAAGGAACTGCAGTAAACTCATACTAGTAGCCCCATACTTTAGTGGACAAATGTCAAGGAATCTATACCATGCTTGGTAGGTTGATCTTAGAGAACTATATCCCGTTATTGTCCAGCGGGATTACGAGTGTTGACATGGATCTACAGTCCATGATTAACCTCTTTATTGCGCCTAATGGCGTGGGGAAAAGTAGCATCTTGCGGGAACTCAATTTCCAACCGGCTGAGAACGGTAACTACCGTAACGGCCGAAAGTATGTTGAATGGCACGCAAACAAGAAAGTGTATAAACTGGATTCTCGTACTGGCGTAGGTAATGGACACAGCTTCCGCATTGACGACGGTCCAGAGTTAAACACTGGTGGTACGTTTAGTGCACAGAAAGAACTCGTGTACAACCACCTGGGTAAAGCGGATGCTGCTTTAATACGTGTGCTCAATGGTTTGAAAATTACCGATCGCATGTCAGCTATGTCTCCTAACCGGCGTAAAGAACTGATCCTCCAGATCTATCCAAATGACACTGAGTATGCACTGGGGGTTTACCAAAAGCTCCGACAAGAACGTAACGACCTCAAATCCACGATCAAGAAACAGATCGAACGACACACGGAAGAAAACCGTAAGCTTACTACCCTGAACAACTGTGGGGTAGATGAGCTAGAGCGTCGTATCAAGCAGATTGACACAGACTTGCAAACCAGTCTGCTATTACGTGGTGGGTTGGCTGCTGCCGTACTGGATCCTGAGCTACAGGTAAAGAACGCCAAACACAATCTGTTGGTTACCAAGTTAACAGTAAACAACATGAGTGGGGTGCAGTTCAGTAAGGAAGAACTCGAGCAAGCACATCTGACCGCTGAGGGGTTCCTTACCAAGTACCAAGATCAGGTTAACATGATCAAAGGTTCGATCGCAGAGAACGCGAGCTTCTTGGAGGGTATGGATGATCTCATCAAGAACCCAGGTGCCATTGAGGAACAAGCCAAAGACCTCGGCGAGGATTTGGCACGGACCGAAACCAGCATGGCTAACTTCAAAGCAGTACTGGCAACTCAACCGGTGTTTAGTGACGAGGAAATGGTTCTTACGGGACTGGAGTATGTAGCGGATGAATTCCGTGAGTACCTAAGCCGTGTAGTGATCGCCTCAGATCCAGACATTACCAGTGCAGCTTATAAACAGTACTTGGTGGACAGTGAGCAGATCGCTAACCACTTGCGGACGCTACGCGGTAACCTTGAGCAGATGGAACACAAGCTCAAGCATTACCAGAATGCTAGTGACGTTGAGTGTCCTGACTGCACGCATACGTTCAAGGTGGGGATCTCTCCTAAAGATATCACCATGCTGCAGGCTAGTATCGAAGGTACCAAAGAACGCATTGCCAAAGGCGAGCTTAAGCAAGCCAAGCTACTGGAACTAATCGAGCAGGACTCAGAGTGGTTTAACTCGATGAACCAGTTGTACAACTTTGTACGGGCTAATGGTAATGTGCGGTGCCTTACGGAACTGGTGCGTGAGTACGGTATAGGTCGTTTGCCTCATGGACCCCTCTGTAACGCTCTGTTAGCCTACGGCGGGCTTACTGCGGTAGTTGCTTATAGACAGACCCTGTTCGATCAGAAAGCGCTTGTAGATGGCCGTCTGGAGCTTATAAGCAAGAACAACGTTTTGGATATTGCTAACCACGTATTGGACCTCGAGCGACAGCTCCTGAGCGCCACTGGTAGAGTGAACTTCTACAAACGTAAGGTTCATCTGTACGCAACTGAACTCCAGGCAATCGCTGACTATGAGAAAGACCTGGCAGAGCTGAACATGCTCCGCACAGATCTGATTAAGTCGATAGCTAACAAGGCCAATGTAAGTCTGCGTGACTTAGTAGACTCGTGGATTAGTGAACTGTCTAGCGACAAAGACGCTTGCCTCACGTCTATCATTAATGCCAAGTCATTAACTGCTGTAGTGGAGTCCATCACTGCCGATATCAACCGCATGCGTCATCGACTAAAGATCGTCGAGGTGTTGCAAGACGGTTTGTGCCCTAACAAGGGGATCATCGGTAAGCTGATGAGTGACTTCATTAATACACTGTGTGGTAACGTCAACGCAGTTATTAAGCAGATCTGGAACACCACGTTGTATGTAAAGCCGTGCAGTAAAGAGAACGGGGATCTCAACTACAAGTTCCCGGTTGTTACAGGTGAGGCGGATCCAACGCCAGACATCCTGGACTGCTCGGCAGGGGAAACCGATGTAATCGACTGGGCGTTCCGCTTTGTGTTCGGTGATTACGTAGGCTTTACCCCACCGTTGATTATGGATGAGGTCGGTGTGTCGTTTGACGAGATCAAGCGCGGTCGGTTCTTTAACTTCATCCAAGAGTATACCCAGGGTAAAAACCCTCGGCAGCTGTTCATGGTATCGCACTACTTCGGTCAGTACGGGATTCTCAAGAACCCCAACATCATTGCCTTCAAATACGAAGGACTCACAATGCCTGGTGAACCTAACCGCAATGCTGTCATCGTGTAAAGGGATTATAAACCTATATTACCTTGACGTATCCCTGCTAGGTTTAACGGGCCAGCCATCTTCTAGGTAGCCAGCCTTAATGTACAACTTACAGGGAATTATTCCAATGCAAATGCCAGTTCGTGTGAACCAGGATGCTACTGGTGTGCTTACTCCGTCGTTCGGCGGTACCGGTACTGCATATATCACAATACAACAAGGTGATGGCCCTAAAACCGCCATCATCAACTTCTTTGGGATTAACCAGGCAATGGTTTCTTTCTGCTCTTTGGGCTTGAAAGGCCTCAACTATACCTGTCTTAATCCGCAAGTAACCTCGACGGATATGCAGTCAATCGAAAACATCATTCGTCATATGAACGAAAACATGTTGGGGTAATGTGTATGAGCCTAGATCGTGATGCTGTTGTACGTCGTTATAAACAACTCTGTGTCGAAATGGGGTTGGATTACAAAGACGTAATTCTGAGTGCTGGTGCTGCAATGGTCTTGATGGGTGTGCGCAAACATACCCAAGAGATCGACGTAGATGTACCAGCGGCTTTCTTCAATCAGCAACGCGTGCGCAAAGGCTTTACCAATGGATTGCTCGGTGAGGCAGTTGCGTGGGACGGCATGGTGGATATCCACCCCCTCCCCGCACACTTCACCGACGGTGATGTAATGAACTATTTGGGTATATGGATATATAGCCCAAAGGCCTTGATGAAGCAGAAACGCAAACTGGCTAAACACAAAGACCGTGAGCCACGTAAGGCGGCACAAGACCGCTGCGACCTCGTCAAGCTTAAAGAGATAATGGATAACGTTAATGACGCTAAACGCCAGTTAGAGAACGCTGGTGTTAGCCTTGTAGCAACTAAGGTTTAACAATGACGCCAATCATTAGCAACACTGAAGTAGCATTGATGGTTACGGGGTTCGCCGAAAAGAACAACATCCCAATGGAGTGCATCGTGATTGGTGGGGGAGCCAATCTGATGTTGCGGGGAATGCGTACACATACCAGCGACATTAACATCTGGATTGACGAGGAACATTTCTCTCGTCTGGCAGAGCAGGAAAAAGTAATTTGTCACCCGCTTGTCGATACTGTGTTCAACCCGAAAGACTTTGAGTACTTCTGGGTTCGTAAACGCAATCATTACTTCAAAGTGGATGAGTTCGACGGGATTCAGGTGTTCGACGTCCTGACCTGCCTCATCCACAAGCGAGGTGGTATCAATCGAGTAGAACGTCCACTGGCTAAACGTCAGCAGGACCGACTCGACCTCATTAAACTGGATGCCCTATTCAAGGAAATGCACCCAGTCAGACATACAGCTTGATTAGTACCTAGTAGACCCAATGGGTCTACTAGGTTTAACCTTATAGCTGCTATACGGTTTTTCAGAGGTATTTATGTTAAACAAGAATTCAGTGTTCGTGGAGATGCAGGAGCTCAATAATGAGATCCTCTACCACGCCGATCTGTATTTCAACAAGGACAATGCAGAGATTCCTAACCACGTCTACGACGATATGGTTAAGCGTTTCGATGAACTCAAGGCTAATAACCCTGAGATAGCAGAACTGTTCGAAATCCAGAACAAGCCAGTACCGATCCACGAGCCGACTGGCGCTGGGTTGGACATCGTAACCTTTGACAACCCAATGCTCAGCTTAAAGAAAGCTTTGTCCATAGAGGAAGTCACAGCGTTTACTGATAAGCACCCAGACGAAGAGTTCGTCGACGAGTACAAACTGGACGGTATCGCACTGTCGTTGTTCTACGAACGTCAGCCAGACACCTGGATGCACCTGAAATCCATTACTACTCGTGGTAGTGGCCTGGAAGGTGAAGACGTTACCCACGCCCTACCAATGTTCCAGGAAGGACAGATCCCTACAATTATCAAAGTAGAGAATAAAGATATCAAGTCATTTGAAGTACGTGGCGAGGGCTACCTCCCCATCTACAACTTTGACTCTTATAACGAGATCGCCCCTAAACCGAAAACTACACCACGTAATGCGGCTAGTGGGTTTGTCCGGGCGCTGGAAAAGAACCAGGATAAGAACGCTAAGGGGTTAGTGCACTTCGGTATCTACTGGACAGACACTACGTTTGGTCGTAAGACGTACAAAGACTTGCTGCTCTGGTGGCGACTCATGGGGTTCCGTATCTCACCAGAGGCCAACGAAGATGACTATCGTCGTAATCGTTACCTGCCTGAGATCCCGGTAGACGGTATCGTTAAGAAAATTAATAGCCTGGCTAAGTGGGACGAACTGGGGGTAACTAACAAATACCCTAACTACGCAATTGCCTACAAGTTCCCTAACGAGGAGAAAGAAACCGAACCCGTTAGTGTGGATTGGCAAGTAGGTAAGACTGGGCGGGTAGTGCCATGTATTAACTACAAACCTGTAAGACTGGGCGGGGTAATGTGCGATCGCGCTTCCCTGGACAACATCTATCAATTCTTGGCGCTAGAACTCCGTGCGGACTCTATTATCTCAATTTCTCGGAACGGTGATGTTATTCCTCGGCTGCATAGCGTTGTCGATGGTGGACACGGGGAGCTCTTTAAAGCTCCTACAGAGTGCCCTAGCTGTGGTTCAGTACTAGAGACACGTACGAGTAAGCTCAGCGCTGATCTCATCTGTAACAACGTCTCTGAGTGCCCTGCGCAGCTACTGATGCGTTGCGTGGCTCTGGTTGGTAAACGTTGTTTGGATATCGAAGACCTGGGGCCAGTTAAGCTGGGTCAATTGATCGACTTCGGTATTATTAACGACACATCAGACGTAGTGTCTATATTGAAAGTGTCCCATGTCGGTCAGAAAGTCTACGACCGTATTGAGGCGGCTCGTAGACAGCCATGGCATATCCTGATTAAAGCATTGGGGTTGCCCGGCGTCGATATTACACGAGCTAAAAAGCTGGCTGATGCATTGCCAGAAGACGTACGTAATGACCGAGCACCTACTACTAATGCTCTGGACTTCCTGAAAGATCCTGAGCAGGTACGTAAGGTTCCTGGGTTTGGTCCTGGGCTGACCCTCAAGATCACCTCTGCATTGCGCAGAGAAGCGTTTTGGGAGAATGCCAGGGATTTGCTTAAGTGGCTCAACTGCACACCTTATACCGGCCCTGTATGCGACCTCAAGGGTGTTATCACAGGGTCTTTGGGTCCTGTCCGTGAAGAACTGATCGAGTACTTTGGTAACCACGGGATCGAACTCGTGGAAGACCTTACCAAAGACTGTCAGTTCCTACTGAAAGGAGAAAAACCTAGTAAGAGTAAAGTGTTAAAAGCAACCGCGCTGGGTATCCCTATGCTAGAGGGATCTAAGGCTTCCAGCATTGACCAACTGATCACCGCCATCAAGGAAATGCAGCAATGACTGATAAAGCAAAAACTGAAACCGTGACCAAAGAAAAACTGCCTGGAAAGAAGCCGGAACTCGCTGTGGTGTCCCCACCGGCAACTGCCAAGGTAGTGAAGGTATTCACTAAAGACGACCAAGTGGCTGCCAAGAAACCAGAAAAGGTAGCTGGTCCCAAACCATTCAAGTTTGGTTTAATTGAGCACGGGAATGATAACACCGTAGAAGCCAACGGTACAGGTGCAGCCATTCTGGATCTCATGGCCCGAGAAGGTAAAACCAAAGCCGTGTTTGAAGATCTGGGGCGCCCTATGGGGCATTTTGGTAATCGTAAGGCGCCTAAGGGGATGTATGTTCCTAAGCTGTCCGATATCGAAACCGATAAGGTTTATACCCGTGGCGAATTCAATGCCGCTACCCATGGTCTGTGGGTAATGGGTATCAAGCTTAAGCCCGTCGCTACTGGCGTGCGCAAGAAAGCCAATGCTGGGCCTTACTACAGTTCCGGCTTTGACGTCGACCTGGGTCTCGATCCTAGTCAGAATCTGTTCACCTACCGTAGCCACATGACCGAGATCAAGCCGGACATGGAGTTCTCGGTTTACCAGTTCGAGTCGGAAGGCAAGATCCATACCTACATGCTGGACCCTACGTCCAAAGTGTGGATCATGGAAGACCAAACCGACCGTCTGGCCATGCCTTGGGTCACCGCCAAGCGTCAGATCCGCCACGACATGGGTAGTGCGGTAATCATGGTGGGCGCCACCATCACCCACAGTACCTGTTACAATGCGGTTACCCTGATCGGTGGTGTCCATCGGGCTTGCTTGTTCTCTGATTCCAGCGTGAACTGCCTGGAAGAAGATAAGAAGGAGCTCGATCTGCCATGGGGTGGTCGTAAACACGATGGTCGTGACGATTCCTACGATCTGAACCAATGCTACTTGGAACGTACCCACGCCATTCGTAGTAAGCTGTCGGGCGGTAGCTACTTCCAGTCGCATATCCGTGACTCCAAGGTCGAATGCCCAAGCAATGTAAAAATTGACATGTCGCATCTGACCAACGCCAAACTCACTTCCAACAACATGATCATGTTGCACGGTGCTACACTCACCGACTACTGGATCCGTTGTAACCGGAACCTGTTGCTGGCTAGCCAGACTCTGAAAGACGGCAACCTGGAAGTCGACGAACTGTTCGCACTGAACAAACTGGGGATCTCGACGTTCGACAACCCGTTTGGTAGTTCGTACAACGTGATCAAACTGATCATGGTTGATCGTGACACCATGGAGCTGCAAAAAGGTAGCTCCATGGATCGTTGCAAACTCCGTACGTTCAAGGCTGATTACGCATTGCGTGATGACGTCGAAGCCTGGGTAGAGAAGGCTCTGGCTACCTATGATCGTTATAATGACGATCCGGACCAGCAACCTACTACCTCGACTGACATTATCACCAAGTCGATGATTCGCTACCTGGTGGATTCCATCATGTCGCGGATTGGTGTGATCAAGACCGCTAACCAGGCGATCGAGATCGGCCGTATGTTGGAATCGCGTGAAGCGTCTGACATGCTGAACTATTTCTAACGCTTGATACCGGGGAGGGGTAACACCCTCCCTAGTTAGAGGTATTTATGTCCGCTAAGTTTTTTCATAAACGTAAGGCTAAACCAGACAATCGTCAGATTAAGGAAGCGCTGAAACAGAACCCATATATCTGCTATACCGACGGTGGCTGTAAGAACAACCCAGGCCCTGGTGGTTACGGTGCGGTAATTATCAATAACGACGTTGTAGTAAAGATGTCGGAAGGTTATAACCTCACTACTAACAACCGTATGGAAATGATGGGGGTAATTGCGGTACTGGAAGAATTCGGTCCAGGTAAGCATTTCATTATCTGTACTGACTCCCAATACACCATCAACGGTTGTACCCTGTGGGTTAAGAACTGGGTGCGTAACAACTGGATGACCGCTCAAACCGGCGAACCAGTTAAGAATGCCGATCTATGGGCGGTGATGGATGAACTGCTCAAGCTTAACAAGGTAGCATTCTACAAAGTACCTGGTCACGCCGGTGACCCGTTTAACGAAATGGCTGACGAACTCGCTGACGAAGCTGCCAAAAATCCAACACTTGATGACACTGGCTACGTAGCCAGCTTAGGCTCCTGAAATGTCCGATAACCCGCAATTCGATTTCATTCACAAAGAGTCATACTCGCAACGTTGCATTTCTCCGGAATGGATTAATACCCGGGCTGCTGCGCTAGGCGGTGGTGACGATGCTATCCATCAGGCTATTACCGAAGCGTTTGACCAGTTGATGGTACGTATCGGTGATAACCGTGACTACGATCGTGATCCAATTGTCTACCCACCGGATAACGTTGGTGACCCCTACGTTATGTTGATCCCGATCAAAAACGTAACCAAGAAAGCTAAAACTGAAACCCCAGCTCGTCTGCATGTCGCTAATCCAGATAATCGCCGGTCTTCGGTTCGTGAAGAATTCGAGATCCTGATCTTTGAGATAGAGCCAACCCTCAATAAGGAGGACTTGGCCAGAGACGCTGACGGTAACTACATTAACCAGCGGGTACAGGACAAGTGGGTTGGGTTCTTCCTGTACCACTTTAAACTGACTCAGACCAAATCGGCTACCTTCAAGGATATCCACAACAATATCCTGGGTCGCTACGTAATCGGTAAAGTGGGTAAGAACGGTGTAGCGCTGTTTAACCGTGCACCTTACCGTCACCTGACACTTAAAGATGCTACTACCGAAGCAGTTCGTTTGGTAGCAGAGACTAAAGAAGCCTTTGGTATTTTCCGTTGCCTCGATGTATTCGGGACACCGGTGGAGGAGTATGATCGATGAATAATTTGGTACTAGCAGAAGAATACGTACAGCTCGTAAACGATCGTCGTTGCGAGCCTAGCGCTTACCACTCTATCGACAAGCTGTATAAAGAGTTGGTGTACAGTCGTCATTCGTTCACCGTGTTCAATGAGCGTGACAACGTACTGGGTGTTTACAACCGCACTGGCTTGTTGCCGATGGTATTGATCTACGACTACAAGCGTGCGTTCAGTCCAATCTGCTACATCCGTAAGTCCGACACCGGCATTGAAGTTTATGTCAAGCGTAGCGAGCTCCAGGATATCGAGGAACTTATCGATATCGTGAAAGCCTCCATGAACGAGATGATCATTAAGGGGTAAGTATGCCGCAGTTCTCCTTCCTTCGTGTGCGCAGTACAACACTGAATAAACCGCACCAAGAACGTTACCTGGACTTCCGTAAACATCCCCATATCGACTTGGCTGTTGATATGGCCGCGGCTAGCCTGTTTAACCGCACGGAAGACGCTACCCGCCACGCCCAGGTCTACTACGACAAACTCGTCAAAAGCCCGCAGTTGATCAATGCCTATTTGGGTAAAGAATCCGAAGTAATTGTGGTCATTGACGTAATCCATTACACCGGTGAGTACGTTACCTCTTTGGTAGCTACCACCGAAACCCTCCACAAAATCCGGTTTGTGCCCAAGCACATCTAATCAAGGATTGATGATGAAACATAACGATAATAAACTGCCGGAGGCGCTTAAGAAATTAAGTGCCCTGCGCAAGCCACAACGCTTTTACACCATAGGGGAAGGACGTTACACCGTCCTGTTCAAACGTACTGTCCGCCGGGGGCCTACGCGGACAGCAAGCAGTACTGCACTGGTACCCGAGTCTTTCGTAGGTGCGCTTTATATCTACGACTCGGAATCCCATGAGCGCTCACCAATTTACACTGTCGATGAAGTAGGTATCCTGGGACTACATGGCACTAAACCTGCTGTAGTAGAACAGCTCACCCTTATCGACGACCTGGTCATCAAAACGCTACGTATGGCAACTACTATGGATGGGATGAAATAATGGAAAGTAAGTACCTGATGGAAATTGACGAGTACACCTTCAGCTACATCGGTATTCCGGGGGCTGATGAAGCTGCTCGTCGCCTGGGTAAGAAGTGTGTCAAGGGCGACACCATTGTCCGCGTCCAGGTCAAGAACCCTCGTTATAAGCTCAAGGACTAATCATGTATCGTTTCTACAAGCACAATAACGAGTGGCGTTTCATCGAGAAAGGTGCCGAGCAATCCCAAGTTATCAACACTTTTGCTTTGGAGCATGTGCTGGGTGTCGTAGGTGCTCGTCCAGTGCGCATCACTGTGCCGCAGCCCGATAAGAATGAGTTTTACGTATACGTCGAGAATGGTTTCATCACCAAGGTCGAGCACGTGTACGAAGAAAACGCTTATCACGATGAAGCTAACGAGACCGGCGCGTATATCGCGACTCGCGTGGTAGAGAAAACCGAATTCTTTATTAAGGGCTGAGTTATGGAAAACCGTTACCCATTAAGCAAGTTTCGTCGTCGTGTAGTTGCCGAGACAATGAACTACAAGGTAAAGCCAGAATTCCTGTTCTTTGCCAAACGTCACCACCTGCAAACGGTTAGTGGCGACACCAATGAAGAGCGCACTGGCATTCGAACTGCTGCTCTTCGTGCTTACAAGCGTATCAAGCGATCTCGCGGCACCATTGTGTCTATTGGTGTCAAAAACCTAGAACATAAAGAGTGAGGATGGGGTTATGCCTCATTGGGATGATGACGACCCTCCAGGCTGGTTTATAATCGCACTATTTATAATTATCGTATTTTGTTTGTTTGGGATGTACAAAGGGTTTAACAGTTGGCGAGAAGCCTCTAATAAAGCCCGTTGTGAAGGCCTGCACAACAACTTCGATTGCCGTGTGCGACAACAAATAAAAGCTGACGCTAGGTTAGAGATTAAGCGCCAGGAAAAGATCATTCGGGATAACGAATAAGGACTTTATTGTGGCCATTGATTTACAACATGACGTAGTAGTGTTGTACCACAAAAACTGCCTGGACGGCCTAGCCTCGGCATGGGTGGTATGGAAAGCCTACGAAGGCAACGTAAGTTTAGTACCGGTGCAGTACGGTGACAATTTTGCCGATATGTTCGGGGAGAACTGGAACCTGCTGACTGGTAAGTCGGTCATCTGTGTGGACTTTGCTTTCAACCTGGCGGAAACCAAAGCCCTGGGTGCAGTAAGCAAGCTCTTGGTACTGGATCACCACGCTACTGCCTGGAAAGCACTGGAACCCATTGCATGGCGTTCTTGGCCACGAGCTTATGAACAATGGGACCTGGTTAAAGACGATTTCGGTGTACCGGTGGTAGTGGTAGATGACCGCCATTCCGGTGCTATGCTGGCCTGGATGTGGTTCAACCCAGGTGCCGAACCGCCTAAGGGTATTGCGCTGGCCGAAGACTACGATTTGTGGCGCTTCGCATACCCAGAGACCAAGCACTGGTCTGCCGCTGCATTTAGCCACGAACTGAATGTAGAAAACTTCAATCGGGTAATGCAAGTCTCTATTGAAGAAGTGGTGCAAGAAGGTCGTGCCATCCAGCGTCATATCGACAAGACCGTTAAAGGTCTGTCTAAGCAAGCTCGCCGCTTCATTATTGACGAGTACGACGTACCGGTCGTCAATGCTAACTCGCTGTTCCGTAATGAGCTGGGTGCGTTGCTGGCAATTGACGAACCGTTCTCCATGACTTACACCGACGGTCGTGACGGGCGCCAGTACTCTCTGCGCAGTAAGAAAGGTACGGGTGTAGATGTAGGTGAGATCGCCAAGCGCTTCGGTGGCGGCGGTCATCCTAACAGCGCTGCTTTCCGAATCCCCATGGATGACGAACAGTTCTACCACTCACACGCACACCTGTCATCTACTCGTCCGGTTAAAATAGGTAAAGACTGGATACAAGCTCCACGGTATGCAGAAGGGGTTAACTGATGAGCTGGACTTTCACCAAGAATAATTTCAGCTTTGATGCATTCAACGTTGGTGGCCCACGTGACAGTGAGATGGTTGCTGCTGAACTGGAGACACTCCGCATTAAAGCTTGGGAACGTTTGGCTACTCTGGGATACTTTGCTCCAGAGGCTAAAGAGCTCCAGTGCTTCAATGTGGAGATCCGTGGTGGTCGCCATTACTTCGAGTCCCCTGGGCTGCCAGATAAGTTCACCTTCCAGGTAACCACGGTTCAGAAGCCGTCGTACGCGTTTATCATTACTCGCAACTACCATATCAAAGGTAAACGGTTCAATGCTGGTAAGTGCCTGGAGCCGTTCACTGCATGTGGTAAAGAAGGTTTGATCTTTGGTAGCCGTGGTAAAGGTCTGTACTTGGAACAGTACGAGTCCATCCTGCGCGCGCTTACTGCTTGGAATAAACCTCCAGTCAAAAGGCCAACGAAATGAATGAAGGTTCTTGCATTAAAAAGGTAATGGATATTGGCCAAGAACTAGTTACGGACTTTTTGGCCAATGGTAACATGCGTATCCGCACTACGCAGTTACCCAGTCGATGTCATTTGGTATTTGCTAAGGTCTGGGATCACACCGAAGTAAATGCTTGTTTGTATGACTTCGAGGTATCGGCTGAGCCAGTCTTGGTGTTTGGTCCTAATGTATATGACCCACGTCTACCAGATATCGATGCATCCATCTGGTTGGGCTTTGCAGAAAGCGCCAGGCAACAGTTTATCGTCGCCAAAGGGCTTGACAGCATCATTACTAGTAGTTGGGGTAGAGTTGCTCACGGACCTGGTGTCACACGTGCTCGTAAGGACACAGGGTTTATCTCGGAGTCCAGTCCACCCGAGCCAATAATGCCAACAAGGCCACAAGTAACTTACCTTACTAATGACCAGCCCAAGTGATCGTATAGGCTCTTACCCCTAGGGGTAAGAGCCGTACCTTACTTTATTTTTTGGAGTTGTGTATGGATCTTCCACTAGCTAAAATTGGTGAGAATGGTGGTGCTGATTACATAAAGCATTCCTACTACCATCAAGAGATTCCTAACAAGGAGCAATGCAGTCGTACGTTAAGAGTCGCTGCATGTGAGCGTCTTGTAAAAAAGATTAAAAAGGGCTCCTGTATTACACAGATAAGTGTCCGTAGCAAGGCCAAGGAGTAAAGGAAATGGAATTGGATTTTAGCTATATCAACGTAGCACTGCGAGACAACCTGGTAGAAGACGTGTTCGCTGCGATCATGGAGGCTGGTTGTGCTCCTAGTGACAAACACGATCTGCACGTTACCATGATGTACGACGAACGTGAATTGGCTGAACCTTTCTGTTTGCTGGACAGCAGCAAAGAGTTTACAGCTAAGATCATCAGTATGGGTGTGCTGGGGGATGCTTACGTATTCCACCTTACGTCCCCACAAATGCTCGAAGAATTCCGCCTGCTCAAAGAAGCAGGTTACGAGCATTCATATGGTACCCCCATGTTCCATATGTCGCTGGGCTACAAACTGTCCCCACACGACCACTTGGCATTAGACCAAGTGTTTGCTACCTGGATGGGGCGTGAGCTGTATTTCGGGGATATGTCGTTCGGTATTAAGAAAGATAAGTAATTACTTATGGGCGGTTAATTTAACTTCTAGGCTATTATAAACCTGTATTACTTGGGTGTATAGGAACAAGAGTTTTGTACTCTTTAATAGTCTAGGAGTTTGTTATGCATCAGTTCGAAACTATCATTGCTGCTGTTGAACTCGCTATCCAGCACAGTGTCAACAACGCAATTCCGGCCATCCTGAAAGAGTACATCATGGATGAGCATTACGTTGCCAAACAAGACCGCCACGAGTTGCTGGTCTTGATCAACAACAAGCTCGACACCAAGTACTCGCTCACTGGTATCAAGAAGGGTAATCCGGTCATTCTGAAAACCCTCCCATTCGAACTGCCAGAGAAAGCAGTTCTGGTCCGTACGGATAAAGTAATCGGGTCTACCGAAATCCCAGCTGACTCCGCACTGATCTCCCACACCCACACCGCCGACACCGCCCAGCAAGGAACCACCGAAATGCAAACCAACGCCCAACAGTCCCAAGCCCAAGAATCCAACGCCAACGCTCAGATCACCGAGCAAGGTAACACCATGACCCAGCGCGCTGAAAAGCCTGGCAAGAAAGACAAGGCCAAGAAAGACAAGCGCGTCGAAGTGGCAACCGAAGAAGCCGACCTGGCCAAAGCCGAATCCAAGCGTTTCGCCAAGGCCTTCGTCGACGCCCACGCCAAGGGCAAGGTCAAGAAAGCTGACCGTCACGTCAAGCTGGCTTTCGCCATGGACTCGATCGACCAGTTCGGCATCAACGTCATCTACGCTTTCATGCGCCCGACAATCAAGTTCATGGTCAACGCGATCAAGGAACTGCCGGGCATGAAAGATGCTGACAAGCGCGCCACCGTGTTCGAGTCCTGGGTCAATGGCGATGAAGACCGCGCCAAGGCCTTCAAGAAGTTCAACAAGCGCGCCAGCAAGGTCCTGGACAAACCAGACCACATCATGGCGATGTTCCTCCTGTTGTCGGAAGAAAACCTGCGGGTGTCGATCGAGTTCGCCAACTTCGCCTACACCGAGGCCGAGTCGGTGGAGACCGGCGACGACACTTACGCTTTCGTGCGTGAGAACTCCAACGGTGTCAACCCACGCTGGACTGCAGCCGCTGGCGCTGTGATCGGCGGTACTGTCGACATGGCCATGAACGGCTTCGACGTATCGGCTATCGCTGGTGCTGCCATTGCAACTGGCGGTGCGTTCTACGCCGGTGGCCTGCTGGAAGACTCCATCGAGAACCCACACCTGCGCGACTTCGCTGCTGGTGCACTCGGCGGCATCATGGGCGTTGGTGGTGCACGTATCGGCCGAAACATCGGCCGTGCACTGAGCGACGATGACGAAACCATGGTAGAGCAATCCGACTCCACTGTGGTAGCGACCATCCCCGCTCAGGTCATCACCCAGCGTACCGAACCAGTGCACGAGTCCGGTGGCATGCTCACTGGCCTGGCTGCGCTGATGGCTGGCTAAACCTCAACTACTACCTACTAGGGCTCAGGCTCTAGTAGGTAGTTACCTTTTTCTTTTTGCATTATGGTGGTGCACATGAAAGCTATTGCTATTGCGGTACTGACCATGGTGGGTAGTCCACCTCAGTCGAATATCGTGTACGGGACTGAGTGTAAACCACTCATGGAACAGATAGTAAAAAGTTACGGTCTTAACTCTTATATAAAGAGCTGGAGTAATTCCAGCATGAAGGCCGCGAACAGTACCACTAAACTCACTGTTACTTGCAGTGTAGCTAAGGACTGAACATGTTGAAAGATACAAAAGCTTTGAATGTAGAACAGGCTAACGTAGTTAAGGGTCTGTGTTTAGATCTGATTGATCTGGCTAAAGAAGAAGACACAAACGGTGCTTGGCGTCGTACCAAAGTTGTAGTTGATAACATCGCTGTGGAAATCGGCTACATGCCAGGCCTCGGTTATGAAGTCCGTATCCAGCAATTACGTGGTTGGGTGCATGCGTCTATTGCAGCTGACCGCGTGCGCTTGCTCGAACCGCCACGTTGTTTTGACTACGATCAAGCACTGACCAACCTGAAAATCTGTATCGCTGGTTGGCCTAACCGTAAACCGTTCAGGCTACCTAACCATCTCGATTTGTTGTTCGAGCGTATTGACCGGGTCATGGAAGAACGAGGTATGTCAGAGCTCCAAGCTACGCAAGTAGTAGTAGATCAAATGGATCGCTATTTTGAAGGCGAGTTAGTGCATCCTGACCTTAATAGCAGGAAAGCTTGGATCAAGCGTTACCAAACCGTACACAATGTCGACCCTACCGATGCCGAAATCGAGTATCGGAAACGTCGCCGGGCAATGAGCTTGTTTGATATCAGTATGATCGAGTATTTCTCCAGTATCGACAAAGATCCTACTGAACCCAATAACCTACGGGAGTTTATGGACTCCCTAAAGAGTGAATAGTAATGAATAATAGTAATGGTTTTGATGAAGCAAAGCAACATTTCGCCACTCTGCTGGAGAAGACCCCAGTAGGTGAGGTGAGTAGCAACAAGATTTTTGCTACCACAGGGTTCTTGTTGACTATCGAGCGGGTAAGTACAGAAGACGGCAAGACCCGTGACTATGGCCGGCTCCAGCAGCTTACCACTGGTCTGTTCAGTCCAGGTGTATTTAAACCAGCCGTCAAAGATATGATGGCATTTAAACGTGAGCCTGATAACAACTTTATCGGTCTCCTCGGGCACGCCTACCCGGCCGAAGTAAATAAGGCTATGCAAGAACTGGTTGATCAAGTAACCAAAATTGTAGAGCCAGCCAGGGCTATTGTGGAGGCTATCCGCAGCAGGACCGACCCCCACAACAAGGGGCTTAAATACCGAGTGGCTATTGATATAGGACACGTAATGGTTTCTGCTGAATTTGGTGGTAGTCAGCACACATTGCGTATACACGAAGGTCCTAGCTCGGTTCCACTTGTAAGCGTAGTAGCTGGGTTCACCGCTAAACTCAATCCACTCAACCCAGTCAAAATCAGGGGAGACCGACCGCGCGTTTACGGTACCATGGACGTTGTCTTGCAAGGAATCACCCAAAACAACTTCACCTTTGTCAGAGAGGAAATATTCGATGCCTAACTCATCGATGTCTTTTCGTCGTCCATGGATGTTCACGAACGTAGAAACCCCGGAAGTAAACAAGGTATGGCTGGCCGAGTACATGGCCCAGCACGAGCTCACCATGGAAGTAGCTCTGGAGCACCTTAGCAAGTCGATGCGTGACTTCATCAACGAGGCTAAGCATACCGCCGACATGATTGATGGCAGTGATGCTAACCTGCTGGCTGAGTGTGCTGCTTTCGTTAAAGATTACAAACCTACCAAGGACTTCTACAGTCCGATCCCGCTGGTGCCGGTAATCAAGGAGTAACAATGTCAGAAAAAGACGAGTCCATACTTACGGCTCGTTTCACTAAACTCTTCGAAGGGCTTGACGAGCAGAAGGCTCGCGAGCTCTTTGAGGAGCTTATTGACGAGTACACTTACGCTGTTTATCACTTGCCTGTTCTGGGAGAGATGAAGAAGCTTAAAAGGCGGGACACCGGTTGTGTGACTATCCAACCTGTAGCAGACTCCCGGGCTATCTTGGTATCACATTTTGGTTTTGAAGTAATCTCTGAAACACAACACCCTAAGGGCGGTAAGCAACTGATCCTTAGGGAACGTACCAAAAAGGAATCACGTTTCCATGGATAATAATTTTTTTGCCAAGCAGGTCTCGAAAATGCGCACTTATGGTGCGGAGTTCGACCCAGGCAGTAAGTTTGATAGCGGTCAGGAAGGTACTTATATCCAGGTAAGTCCTGACAGCTTTGGTTCCAGGACACAGCCTAACATTGGGTTGTTCGTAGAGAACCTGAACATTGGTTACTACTCTGGTATGGACCACTCCTTTAACTACTTTGGTCGCGAAGAGATCAAGGCGGTTTATCCCATCAAGGAGTTGGATGGAATTTTGCGTGCTATCTGCGTTCGGTACATCAACTCGGACAAAGAAGAACTACAAGAAATCTATTCGTCTATCACCACCAAGATGGTTGGTAAGGATTTCACCAATCGCGTGCCAGAGGTACTTAGCACGCTGTTACAGACTGGTTTCTTGACTCACCTCAAACGTACGTGGCGTTTTGATGTGTTTGAAGTGTCTTTGAAAGATGGTGATGGTGTAGCAATCAGCGTTGTCAATACCAACCTCGCAAAAGAAGTAATCCAGGTTACTCTGAATTCAGAACGCCCGGAAGACATCTTTGACTTCCGCATGCTGGATGCTTCGCTTACACCTGCCGTGGTATTGGGAATCTTTGTCCGCCTTACCAAACACTACCGCGACTTCCTGCTAACTAGCGGGTTGATTGCCAAAGAACCACAACAGTGGGAATGGGTTACTGATTTCACCGGCGTCCGTGCCATTAATTCCCTGTGGCTGGCGTGGCAGATCTTCGGTGGTGACCCCAGTCATATTGAAGCCCACTGGTCTGGTACCACTGCTTTCAAGAAAGCAGTAGCTACAATTGCTGGTAATTTGGCAGAAGAGTCCAACTTGCCAAGTAACATCTACCGTGTACGTTTCCTAGATATGTACGCGTTATCGTTCCAGATCATCGAGATCAAGGAAACCGTAGTTTACTAAGGAGTGCCGGGCATGGGTAAAGTAAGGGATGCGCTAGACCGTCGTGACAAGAAACGTCACGACTTTTTCATGCAAATGGCTAGTTACGTACGTTACGGTTTATTCCATTTCAAGCAACAGTTGGTGAGCAAGGACCAGACTACTATACTCTCCTGGAATGACCGGGTGGATGCTTACGGTGTCAGGTTTGCACTGACTGTTAATGGGATGCAACTGGCTTGCTGGTCTAAGGCCACTGACTTCTTTAACTGGCCTACTCCAGCAGCAGAAGAACTGTACGGTATCGATAAGCTCTCCAGCATCTTGCAAGAGTTTTTCCTCGATTGGTTACGCACTGACAAAACTGGCGGTGAGTGGCGCAACATGGTTGTGCGTGAGGGCGGTAAAGGTTTCCGCATCGAGCACACGCACGGCGATATGCACGAGCTAGGCAGATGGTTGCAAGGGGTTGGTATTTTCAGCAACTTCCTGACTCAGGTAGATTGGGACTTGGGTTTCTTCTTCATCAAGGTAGATCAGAAGAACGGAATGTTCTCTGTGTACCTGCGCCTGCCAGGCGAACACCTGGATGAGCACTTGTTTGATTACTGCGTGGTGTCCGATGGTATTAAACACGTCAGTACACAGTACTCTAACAAAATAGACACCAGGATCATGACTTGTGTCATGTCTAGTTTCTATAACCATGTACGTGAGCATTGGCATGACTCTGGCCGTTTGGATAAAGAGCCACCAGTTACTTACATGGTAGCTGGTAATCAGCGGTTTGTTACCCCAGCCTGGATTATGTGGAGTGAGCTGAACGACGCCAAAGGCCGACCTAGTACGTTGGAGCAGCTGACTGTAGATGGTGTCAAACGCGCTTTACATCAGTTGGAGAAGCGGCGTCCTGCTCCAGAGGGTAGTCGGTACGAAGCTCGTATCAAGAACTTGGAGTCGCGACAGTTCGAAATTGTCGAGATTAAGGAAGAAGTTATCTGCTATTAAGGAGCAGCCATGTCTGATAAAGCTTTAGCTGAAAAGTTCTCGGTACTTGGCAAAATGGGTGTGTATGCCCAAGATGGCGGTATCTACAGCCAAGACGGTAGTGTTTGTCTTAAACTGTCCGAGTACCACTACAGTGCACTCAACGAATATTCTTTCTGGGTAAATGGAATCAAGGCAGTTAGTGTTGGTGCATCTGGTCAGTTGATGTGGCCGGATGAACAATGGGGAACCCAATGTGACCGCAACTGGGTAATCGGTGCGCTGGACTCTATCTTCCTGCATTGGTTGTCACAACCCAAACGATCGACGTTCAGTATGAAGTCGTACCAGGGCGATATTTACGAGATTGTCATGTACCACATCGCCCTGGGTGTGTACAGTCATCATGTAGATAACCTTACTGAGTATGACCTAGGTAACTTCTTGGTACGTATCGACAAAGAAAAGTTCCAATGTAGTTTCTTTTCTAAACAGGTCGGTAACGTAGTGTTCAGTCTGAGTGACTTGGATAAAGGTGCTAAACTGTCAGTAGATAGCCCCGTTTACGAAGTTACCGGCGAGTTGATTATTGGGCTGCTGAACCAGTTTACTGATGTGTTATGTGCCTGGTACAGGGGGTCAGGGTTGGTTGACATGCCACCGGTTAAAGGGTTGCAGGTGGATGGTGAGTATTTCGTTAACCCTACGTATTTAGTCTGGTTGCTAGTGCGTCAACGTGACAAGACCTCTTCCAGTATTCTGGGACTGGTCACAGCTGCTACACATCGCATTGCCGAAGACCTGGCTAAAGCCAAAGGTTGGGATGCGTCGACCATTCATGTGGACGGCTTGTGCATCTACAAAGGTACGTTTGGCTTCAACATGCATCAAGTAACTAAAGTGCGCATTACCGAAGCGCTCTAACAAGGAGTAAGACAATGGCTACACGTGTGAGCAAGAATTTCCTGGTTGAATTGGAAGGTGACAACCTGCGCCAGGCCCAAGAGCTGGCGCTCAACCTCTTGCAGAAAATGAACGACCGGCAGTTCACTGAATGGCTGTTGGTACGTTTCCCTGAGGCCTCCACCGGTGAACTGAACATCGGTATCGTTACCGACGGCGCGACCGTTTATCGGTTCTTCTACAAGGACGTGGAACCCCTCATCCGTCAAGAAGTAGTTAAACGTATGGCAGCGCCACGTATTACTCCTGGTGTACTGGCTATAGCCACCAAAGACGCTGAAGGTAACCGCCTGCCGGTTATTACCGTAGTGGACAAACTGGTTAAGGCTCTCTGGAAAATCGAGAACGATGGTCCAGAAGAACCCAAAGTCTACCACGATGACAACCATTCCGGTGCGGTGATCAACCGCGAGTGGATTGACTGGTATACCCACCGTCACAGTGTAAGCCGTCAAGAAGCCTGGAAGGTAGCGGCGGCCAAAATTGCCAAAGACTACGCCCAAGACCTGACCGTATTTACACCAATTCCTGGTATACACAACCCGTTCGAAGTTACCTTTGTCAAGTCTGTTGACCACGTGTCACTTTACTAAATACCGGTATACCCTACCTACCCCAAAAGGGTAGGTAGGGTAGGTAACTTTAAACGATTAATACATCTATATTACTAAGGTGTAGCAAGTCAATTTTGTTTGGAGGTCTTATGCGTATCGACGCAGCCGATTTGGGTGTAATGATGGAAAAGCTTTTCGAACACTGTACCGAAAAAGGTGCCGAAGGCTTGTATATCTCAGTTAAATCCACAGGGGAAGTAAAGACCCCACTGGAAGGTCGTTTCTTCTACTATACCCTGGTAACCGACATGGCTGGTGCTGGTGACAGCGGTATCTTTATCGGTGAAGAGAAAGATAATACGTTCACTGACCACGTACCGTTTATGGTTATTTATGGTAACCGTGAAACCAACGGTCTCAACGTCGATAACCTGACTGACGAGCGGATCGAAGAAGACTGGGTAAAAATCCTGTTGATCAATCTGATGGTTTACCTGAGCGGCACTATCCCGGCTGGCCAAATCCAGACCTGGACTACTACCGAGCTCCAGGAAGCTGCTGTCCCAGCTAACAAAACACTACATTAAGGTCGTATTATGAAAGATTACCAATCGGTTGTCAAACTGCACACTGATCTCACCGAGTATGTGCGCAAGCATAACCTGAAACCCACGATCATGCTCAAGGGTGGTAACTCGGTACCGAAGAGTCTGGACAAACGTATCTTCAGTTTTAATGCTGGTCTGGGTGGTGACAACTACGGCAATAATTTGCTCATCATCGGGATCGAGGAAACCATTGGTGACCAAACCGTGATGGCTTGCTACTTTTATGTGCTGAAGGATCGCGAGTCAACCCACTCCACAAACTACCCAGTAACTGACGGCCAGGTTACCCCTGATTTCAGTGTTGAAGAACTCGCAGCATTGCTCACCGGTCTGGAACTACTCCTGGCGACTGACACCAACCCACAGCCAGAAGCAGCAAACGACCCCACTCCTCCTACTACTCCACGTACTTTGCACTAAGGACCATCATGGCACGCACAGCCCCTTTCAAACAAGTCTACACCGCTCTGCAGACCTACATTGAAACCAACAAGGTCGTTCTGCAACAAGCCTTCGGTGACGAGGACGTAGTTCCCAAGGAACTGCATGGTCGTCGTTTCCTTTTCAACACCAGCGTAGGCAAGAACGAAAAGAAACAAAACGTTGGTGTTATCCTGGTAGTAGAACAACGCGGTCCTTCCCAGGTGCCGTTTTTCAGCATGCACTCGGTGATCGACAAGAAAGACATGCGCATGACCGTACAGTTCTTTGGTGCGGACAAGCTCACTGACACCAGTGTGGATTTCATTCTCAACGGTATTAAAGCGTACGTCGGTGTTAAGCCAGGCGAGCAACAAACCAGCTAAGGATTAGTTATGGGAAAGCACAAGAAAGAACCAGCCCTGCTACGTAAGACACCTAACATGGGGTGGATTGTTTCGCGTGATTGGATTGGCTGGTATGTTCTGCACGAGTCTCAGGCATTTGAAGGGATCGACCCTATCCTGGACGTAGTGGCTGAACGTGCCCCGGCATTCATCAAAGCCAAGCCAGGTGTCACCGCTACCGTTAGCCGTGACGGCAAGGCAACTGTGACTTTCAGTGGAGCGTTAGAAGATGCTTGAAGCAGGTGATGGTGAGTACTCGCGAGCTACCAACCAACTGAGTGTGTCCAACAAGTTCGAAGCAGTTGTCATGCGTTGGATTACAAATCATGGAACGTTCTTGCACCACCAGGTATCGTTGCCAGAACAAGTTCATCAGATAGGACTTCTGTTTCTTGAACTGCATGCGGTAATTACTGAGCCACTTGCTGCCGATACCATCAAGACAGTTATTGAGACCATGCGCCAACTCCACACTTATACAGAAGCATTCGGCCCTAATCCAGATGGGTCCGAAGGCAAAATGGCGCGACATGTAGCCTATGGCAAAGCAGTTGATGACTGGGCTAAGGGTATTGAACAGCGCGGTGGTGTAATAGGTAGCTCCAAAAAAGAACTGGACTCCTTGTGTGGACTCCTGCACTTGCTTGCTGTGCCGCAAGTAGGTCCATTTAACTCCCGTTTGTTCGAGCGTGTGTACAACACGGTTTATGAAGCCAACCACCTGCTTACACAGCATGGGTTCTTGATTGACGAACCACACATGTTCTCAGCCTTCAATCCAGAGAACACCATTTTGGTTATCAATCCCAGCTGGATGGATTGGATTACCAAGCGTATGGCTAACCAGGCAGAGTGTTTTGTGCGGTCTACCATCGCCACGTCAGTAATGCATGAGTTGCAGAACTCACTACTTACGCCAGAATTGTTTGATGCTTACGCCATTGAAATCGAAGTCGACTTGCGTTCTATAACGGGTCGTGTAGTACTCACTCGCAAACCGACCGGGCTACAAGAAGCAATTAACAAGTATATGAAAGGATAAGGTAATGGACACTACTAAAGAACTCCGTAATGAACTGGCCGGTGTATCTGTTTCTGACGATACCACCAAAGAGATCGCTAAGATCTTCCGTGACTGGCGTAAGCCGAAGTTTTCCACTCGCCCACCAAGCCGCTTCGTGTTCCCTGTTGACGGCACCCCAATGGAGCAGGAGAACGCTGTAATCGCTTACTTCTACGACAACTGGGCTGCCAAGAAAAAGAATCTGTACAACCTCGCCAAGCGGATCTACCCGCAAGTGCCTAAGTTCATTCAGCGCTCGTTGTTGAATCCGGTCTTGCGGTACGAAGTGGACCCAGTTGATTTCTGGGTAGCCTGCTTTGATGAGAAAGCTGTCTGGCTTGAGATCATCGAGCGTATGTTGAAAGAAGGTAACCACGGGGTTATCTGGTCTAAAGACGGTGATGTTCACGGTATCAACCTCAACACCCAACCGCGTTGGTTGAATGACAAACAACAAAAACGCTGGCACCCAGATGACGAGTGGGCAATCATGAAAGACGTCGTCGATCGCTGGGAAGAAGAACACGGTACCCTTGATGGCGGGAAAGTTATGTTGTTCCCAGAGTTCGGCTTTAGCGGAATGCCCAAGAAACTGTAAAGGATTTGTATTAATGAGTAAGTTCCCGCCTTATGTGTTCCCAACGGACTTGGCTCCGTTTGAACAAGAACTGCACGTACTGAGTTGGTTCCGTGATAATTTCACCACCAACCCAAAGAAACTCAAACAGATGAACGTGTACATCTGTCCGTTGGTCCCAGCGTTTATCCAGCAGAACTTTTGTCTGCACATGGCCGCATCCGCTAACCCTGCTAAGTTTTTGCAGCGGGCGTTTAAGGACATTGATGAATACCCAGTGGTTATCGAAGGGTTAATCAACGAGGGCAACCATGGCATGATCCTGGATGGTTCTACTATCTACGGGTTTGCTATTGATGCCAACGAGAAATGGCTCAATCCGGAAAAAGACACCAAGTGGACAGAAGAGGATGAAAACGAAATCATCGACAAGGCCATTATCAGCTGGATGGCTAAACACCGTATTCGTAAGTTTAAGGGACGGTTAGTATTGTTCCCTAAATTTGGGTTTAGTGGTAAACCTTTTGCTGTGGATTTCAGGTTCAAGGACCCCCACTGGCAAAAGTTGCAAGACATTTACAAAGAAGAAGATCGTATCAGTGATAACGCTGAGCTAGCGAGACTACTTAAGGAGAAGTGACATGCCGTTTTATAAAGGTCCTGATGGTAAACCTTTGTGCTTGTATCGTGGGGAGTGTGCACATCCTCATCACGACACGCCGAAGTCTAACCTCCGCGCTTTGTACTTCGGAAACGTAGATACCGCAAACATTCATGCGGAAGCAACTACCAACTCGGGAAACTACTACACTTCGCGTGTGTTCCCCGTTCATTTGATACTGGACCGTCCTTTTATTAACCAGCCTAACGACCCTTACCTGGAATTGGGACATGTAAGAATGTTGTTGGGTGGGAGTGAGACCAAACGTATCGCTATTCGCTTCGCTAAGTATATCGAAGAAACCGATAACTGGCGCGAGCGACTAAACCCCAATAAAAACTTCAAGGGTGTAGCTGACTTCCTTTACCAAGGCGGGTCAGTGGATGACTTGTATTTCCAGGCGTACCGTTTCTTTGATAGTTTCATGGAGATCAACCGACTCCGTAAGCTCGGTTACGACGGAGCCATCCACCGCGGGAGCGGTAGGGGTTCTGCCGATGCAACAGAGTACTGTGTGTTTAGCCGTAATCAAGTGTATTTCACAACAAGTCAAACTTTCTTAGGTAAAGAGTAAACATAATGAGTAAGGACAAAGTCAACGACCGCTTGGGTGCATCCGATGTATACCAACCTGCAAATGACGAGCCTTGCGTTTTCACCGGTAGCCACCGTTATCCGGTAAGTTCTGCTTGGATGCTGTGGTATATCCGTAAGAACCCACGAGCCACCATTGCTGTGGCTCAAGCGGCTGGTATGTTAGTAGTTGATAAATTGCTTAAAGAACCGCGCCGAGTAATTGATTATCCTGAGCCAGAAAAGGTGGTATGTACCATCTTGGGTAAAAGTCTCAGTCTGGCTTGGATGGTGTGGTACGCTAACAAAGAAAACTGTACGTATAACTCAGCTCGCTGGAAAGGCACTCACGAATGGCCTTCCACTGATGCTAAACGGGTAACCGCCTTTGTAAGGGATGACAATCTGATATGAGTAATGATCTTGGTTTGTACAAGCCCAGCGTTAACGAGCCCTCGTTGTTTACCAAAGACAACGGTGTCGTTAATGAAGTCTGGGTGCAGTTTGCTGCAAATGCATTAGTAGGAGTGCAGGTAGCAAAAGGTCGTAAAGCTTTCGATGCTATCAACGAGTTCCTGAACACTCGGGTAATCTTGGGTCCTGACGGTATTCCTATCGGTCGTCGTGAAATCGATCCACGGGTTAGTAAGTTTACTAATAGCCCAATGGCGGTTGCCATTCGTGCTAGCGGGGTGGCTATTCAGGAAGGTATTCGTAGAGATCTCGGCATAGCCCCTCCTGACTTCTACAAGCCTCCTAAGAGCAACGTTACTGCCGACGGGTATGTTGCCTTGGACTGGTTGTTGTTCATCTGTTACAACGACGGTATGACGCCAGAAGAGGCACATGCGTATGCGGTTGCCCTGGGAGCAAAAGAATGAGCAAACGTGTCTTTGGTTTCGACTTGGATATGGGGATTGTGGAGGTAATTCGATCTACGGTAGTTAAGCACGGGACTGAATACGCTGTTTACTCCAAGATCCCACTAAAGCCAGAAGAACGTTCCGAAGTTATTGCCTTCCTGCGTGGTGAGCTGGAACGTCCCGACTGGTCCAACAATATCAAGATGTATAACGTCAGGATACCAAAGACGTTTAACACCCTTACCTCCATTTCCATCCGTCGTGGTAATGGTGATGTGGCCTGGAGCAAAGGGGATCTGGGCGACATCCTCACGATAGGTGAATGTTCCATCGATTGGAGTGGGGAGGCTGTTGAGCGTATCCTCAAACTGAATAACCCAGCCCCTAAGCCGTTTACCGGCGACAATTACAACCTCAACGATCTCATGCAATACGGGAGCAATGGTAATGAATGAATTTCAAAGCAAAGCTGATCAAGCAGTAGAAGAGTTTGGTGCTAAGCTGTTCACTTACGTTCAGGGCCACGAAGGTTTCGATAGCCTGGCCAAAGCATCCGATCCTTCCCTGGCGGATCGTCGTGAACTCCAACTGGGTAACTTGACCGACCAGGAGTTGGCTCACGAGCTGAACACGCTCAATGGTTACCTGCGTGAAGAACGCGAGTTCTACCAGCGTGGTATGTACTTCTACCGTCTGTTGGACGCCGCCGAACAACGTATCAAGCACCTGTCTGGTCGTTTGGCTCGTATGGGCAAAGACGTGGTGGGTGATATGGATGGAGACATGCTTACCCGTGAATCGTTTGCTGCTTGTGAACAACTCAGCCCTATGGCTGAGAAGTTTGACGCAGTGGTGCGTGGGCGCATTCCTGACGCACGTGATTGGGTTGCTCAGGTCTGTGACAAAGGACAAGTACTCTCCGACGATCCCCAGGTTGTCGCACTAATGCGTGAAGAAAGCACGCAAACATTGGCAGGGCCTCCTGGCGGAATGGAGTTTATCCCCGCTGACGGCGCTCCTATCGAGGTGGCTGCTGCGGTAGAGGCCAAAGAGCTTATCGATAAATACCCGCGCATGATCGAGTTCCGTGGGCGTAGAGGTCTGGCGATCGGTAATAATCGTTCCATCATGATGTCGGCTTCGTTTGATCGTAGCTATGGTGAGGTCCGTCGTGCGACCATGCGCAAGTCTGAACTGATGGGACGAATCCTTACCCAATTCACCCGGGTGGCGTTCGCCGTCGGTATCCATGATAACGATTTGATGGAAGACATGGCTGTGGCTATCTTCCGCAAGCACCCTAACGTGTCCCACAAACTTGTGGAAGCTTGCCTTGAGGTAGGTAACCCGTTCTGGCACACGGTTAAACAAAGCGAACTGGAAGAACTCCTGGACAAGCTCCAGGATTTGGTAACTGTTGTTGACCCACGTCCGGTACAAGACAATGGATAAGAATGCTCGTGTTGATGCCCTTGGACGTAGTCACGAGGGTAAGGTGGTTTACCGTGTTGTAGTAGACGGTGTAAAGGAACCGATGTACATGGTGGATGCTTCTTGCAACACTGTGGACAAAGAGGGTAAGTCTCTGTTCCGCAACCCGCCAGTAAAAGCTGCTGAGTGCGACAGTTTTATCGATCCTGCCTCTACCGACCAAGGCCCTAGTGACCAATGGTATAAAACCGCTGGCGCACTGCTTGAAGTGGAACGTAAGGAACCGCCACTGCAAGGCGGTATGTCTTGCGGTCTGAACCGTGAGTGGATTGACTGGTACCGCAATCACGGTAAGGGTCATTCGTTGCGTGAGACCCAGGCTGAGGGTATGCGCAGGCTGAAAGAACTGCGTGGTAAATAAGTACTCCCCTAGCAATAATACGTAAATCCTACTGGGGCCCACAAGCCCCAGTAGGTACTTTAACTAAGGGGGTGTTTATGGTCGGGGGAGTAATAGCGGGATTATTACTGCTGGGCACCGTTTGTATGATTCTTAGCTTTGGTGTTAGTCGCCGCAAAATGACTAAGGAAGACCGTGAGTTCTTGGAAGCCTTGCGTAAGCATGGTGAAGACTTGCCTTACACCGATACATCTGACGGGTACATTGTCCACAGAAGCAAAACAAGGAATAGCAGTAATGGCACAGCAAGGGCAAAACGTACCACCCACAAAGCAAAAGACGATAACGACTCACTTACACACGGCATTGCGACTGGTCGTGTGCATGTTGGGTTTGATATCGGCCATAACAGTCATTGTTCTAGTGGCAGCAGTAGCAGTCATGACAGTGGTGGTGGATCGGGTGGGGGTGGCAGTAAGGGGTCGGATGATTGAAACACGTAATAAGAAAGGTTCGTAAATTAGATCGTGGTGATTGGGTATTCATTATCACGATGTGCGTAGTCCCCATGGTTTGCGTAATCGCTATTGTTTACGCCCTGGGTAACATTGCTGAGGCAGCCGACAAGTACGAAAGCTTGTTGGATAAAGACATTAAAGCTATGGAGCGTTTAAATGGATAAGTTTACTTTGTTGGACATGCTGGTTATTGTTCCCGGTATTGTAGTAGGGCTGTGCTTGTTGGCAGCCTTCGTATTGGTTATCAAAATCAAACAATTGGTAACCCGTGCTGAGGCCGAGAACAACAAGCTCAAGCGCGAGAACCAGGAACTCCGTGATAAGATCGAGGAACTCAGCCCCAAACCACAGGGCCAGTCCTTGGTACAAACTGGTCTGGGTCTGAGGGACACTGAGTACCGGCACCGTAAAAACCATATCCGTGAAAGCGAATATGCAGAAATGGTTGGTAACCTCCCGACAAACATGTCACCACCACCTGCACCACAGGTGAGTATCTTCCAGCATCAGCACCAACCAAAACCAGCACCTCGTCCTAAACCAGCTCCGTTGCCATCCAGCAGCAGCGTTCGTGATGCGCACCACCACCATCACCATGATGACAACACCCTGATGCACGTGGCGGTGGCTGCCGCAGTTCTGTCGTCTTCGGACGATAACAACCGTAGTGCCCCGGCGTGTAGTCCTAGCCGTGACAGCGACTACGGCAGTCCTTCCTACGACAGCAGTGATAGCAGTTCTCCTTCCTGTGATTGAGGGTTTAGGTATGCGTGATGGTAGCGATGTAGCTGGTGCACCCAAACCAAAAGTAGGTAAATTCAAACGTTTGTTAATCTGGTTGAGTGATTGGCTAGACGAACGCGACAATTACGGTTATAAACGTGGCGAGCTGATCCCCGGTTATTTCTGGTTGGCGGTAGTGTTCCTCGCTTTTGGTACTGGTGTCTACTGGATTGGTGAATGGGACCGGCGTAGTCGTGAGGAAAGCTGTGAGGGTATTTACGCCACCTCTGCTTGCTTAGAGCGGCTCTTAAAAGAGGCCCGACTCAAAGAAGAATACGAAGCCAAATTGAAGGAAGTAAAATGAAAGGTCTGTTGGAAGAACTGTTTGCAACTAAAAGAAACCCTAAATGGGATACCATTAAAGGTGTCCTGTTGATGTTGGGTATCGTTGCCGGTTGCTGGATGATCTTTAAGGCTAGCATGGACACCGTTATTGCTTACCGGGTAACACAGACTAAGCAAGACAAAGCTAACTGTGTCGGTGAGTACAACACTATCCCGTGCCACCAGTACAAAATCGAGCAGTTGTTGCTGGAGTCCAGGAGACCTAAGTAATGATGCTACCTAACTTCCCGTCGTTCAGGCTCGGGATTCCTAAGTTCGCTCTGTTTGTCTTGATGGTTATTATTCCGCTGGCTATAGTTGCTGGTTACCAAATGGTAAAGGTTAAGAACTCTCTGGATAAACGACGTGACCAAATGCAGGAAGTAGAATCTTTCGAAAACTGCACCGGTAAGTACGCCACTTTGGCTTGTCTGGATTACCGTAAGGCTAAACTGGCATTGGATCACCAGTACAAAGGTGAGCTCAATGAACTCAAACAGAAGCGCAGAGCGGCAGAGAAATGACCAAACCAAAAATGATCACTCCTAATGTATGGAAGTGCTTGGCATTTGTAGTCTTGGCGGTAGGTCTTTACGGCGGATTGTTTTACTATGCGCGCCAGGACAAGATAAACGCTGACGCCAGGCAGGAAGAGGCTGATCGTGTCGGGTGCCTGGGTAAATACGAGACCCCCGAGTGTCTGGGCCCGCGTTTGAAGAAGGCAGAACTCAAACGTCAGTACGAGGAGGCTGCTAATGCCATCGACCAGCAGGGATTACACAACAGTAATTGAGGGAGAGTTTATACCCAAGGATGAACGTGTCTTCATAAACACCAGTTGGTCTATGAAGGACGCTGAATTCGAAAGGTTGGATACTCCTGAACCTGACCCAGAGATTGTGTACTACTGCAAGTTCAAGCCAGAGCCAAAAGATCTAAATGATGACTTTTGGGTAGCACTACTTCTGGGTAGTGTTGTGTGCATGGCCTGGTTCCTTATCTCTTACTTACCGGGGTGATCTATGCCGAGGAATGATTCTATCCCTCCAGTGCGTCCTAAGGCGCCACCAGCACCTCCTCCAAAGGTGCCTGGTAAAACAATACCACCGACAGCTAAGTTGCCGCCTAAACCACCTCCCATGCGGCAGATCCCTAAACCACACTGGTTCCGTACTGTGTTGGATTGGGTGGGTGTGCTGACTATTGCGGGGCTCGGTGTTTGGGCGTTGTCCTACGGGGTGCTAACCCAAACGGAGAAAGTAAAGGTTTGGGCTAAAGATTACGATCTTAAACATTGCCTTGGTAAATACGATACCCCGCAATGTCACAAAGATCGTGCTATTAACAAAGCTAAGGCTTATGAACAGGCTAAGGATAACCGGTAATGTGGACGTACCTACCAGTGGTACTGCTACCAGCCCTGCTGGTGGTATTGGTTTGTCGATGGATCTGGCCTCACCATATCACCATACGTGAATGGCTGTTACAGGGCACTGGGGTTATACTCAGTACCCTAATATTCATGGTGGTGGTCTGGGGGTCATCGTTTAGCATGATCGGTGACACGTCGATCTTTAACGGTTACGTTACTGGCAAAGATCGAGTTAAGGTGTCGTGCTCCCACCACTATGTTTGTGGTGAGACCTGTCACATGGAGACCACGACGGACTCCAAGGGCAAGAAACATACGCGTAAGGTGTGCCAGCCTAAGTACTGTGACGAACACTCGTACGACGTAGACTGGGATGTATACAGCACGTTGGGTACCTTTACCATCGAACGGGTTGACCGTCGTGGTATGGAGGTCCCTGATCGCTGGGATATGGTAGACGTAGATGAGCCTGTTGCCGTAGCCGGTTATGTGCGCAACTACATGCTACTCGACGGAACCCGCTTTAATACGTCTGATTTGATCCGTACGAAGTATTTGGGTAAGATTCCAGGTTACCCCCACGTACACGATTATTATCGCTATAATCGCATCGTACAAGATCCTGGAGACTCCACCGACTTTGACGGCATTAACATCTGGCTTAACAACCAGTTGCGTAAAGACGGTGCGCTGAAACAGCTGAACGTTATCTTGGTAGTAACTCAATACGACCAAGACTATTTCTATGCGGTAATGGAAGCATGGAAAGGCACCAAGAAAAACGATGTAGTCATTTTCTATGGTGTTGACGACAAGCTGGAAGTACAGTGGACTAAGGCTATGTCTTTTGCTGATGGGCAGAACAACCAAGTTATGCTCAAAGAGGTAGAAGGCTTGGCTTATGATCGCACACTGGATATCGGGTTGGTCCAAGACCAGTACCGAGTTATTCAGAATGATTTCAAGCGGGTCCCTAACAAGACCTTCGCTTATCTAACCAATGGGTGGATTCCACCTACTTGGCTGTTGGTAACGCTATCCATCCTCAACTTCTTGGTTGCGGTTGGCGTGGCATACGTTGTAATCAAAGAAGACGTCGCTTAATTTAAGGAAAATCATGAAAGCTATTGGCATTGCTCTGTTGGTACTGTTGGGTCTGGGCGCGTTGGGTGGTGTTGCATTGTTCTTGGGTTACCAGAGCATGCACGACAACGCGATTACCATCGAGAACGACATCAAGCGGCTCGATAACGAGTCCCAGAACGTGTTGTCCAGCATGACCATCAAGATCCAGACGTTGGTGGGTCTGAACAAGACGTACACTGACGGCCTGAAAGAAGTGATCACTGCTGCGGTTACTGGGCGTTACGGCGACAAGGGTAGCCAGGCTACCATGCAGTGGATCCAGGAACAGAACCCGAATGTTGATTCATCGATGTTCAAGCCTGTGCAGGCAGTTATCATCGGTGGTAATACCGAGTTCCAGATCTCGCAGACACGCAAGAACGAAGTGTGTACCTCGTACGAAACCATGCGTGACACGCTGGTACGTGGCTTCTTCCTGCGCCTGGCAGATTTCCCGAAGAAGGACGTGTTGAAACTCTGCCAGATCGTTGTTGATGAGGCTACAGAGAACGCGTTCAAAACCGGTAAGCGTGAAGCAACCATCAAGTAACCTTTATACTACCTGGTAGGCTAGCCTACCAGGTAGCTTACTTTAGAGGGTTTTTATTATGGTATTTTTTATTGAACTGTTGCGTAGTCTTTGGCCTATTAAGCGCCCTAAGTTTCCAGAGCCTGTCGTTAAAGATCTCGATGATCCTTGTAATACCAATGCTGACCTGTTCTATGACGCCGTGCGGAACGCTACGGTGCGTTTTGTGGAGACTACTCCGTTAACCCGTGTAGATGGCAGTGCTAACTCTAACTGGCTTGAACAGCTCGCTATAGGGTTTCCTAGCCTAGATGAAGAAGCATTAAACGTTTTACTGGAATCTCTCAGAAAAGAAGAAAACGGTTTATTGGATATGGCCATAGCTAACCAGCCGTTTCCAGAAGAGACGTTGCTGGACCAGGTAGTCAAAGATATACGGCCAGAAGTATCCTACGATCCGGATAGCGGTGAATACCGTTTGAAAATGCATCGGCAATGGTATACCTGGGTTCCGGGATTAGGCATTTGAAAAGGATTCATCATGTTAGTAAAACGATTTGGTATCAACAAAGAGGGCCGTGACATTGCAGTAGGTGATATCCACGGACATTTTTCTTACTTACAACGGGAGTTGAACCGCATTAAGTTTGACCCTACTGTAGACCGTTTGTTTAGTGTAGGCGATCTGGTAGACCGTGGGCCAGAGAACAAGCGTGCGTTCGAGTGGTTGTCTTACCCGTGGTTCCATCCAGTGATGGGCAACCATGACCACCACGTAGCACGCTGGGACACTGTAGAGTCCTGGTTGGGCAAAGCCGGTAAGTGGTTCAGTGAGGCGTTCAATGACGAGGAGAAAGTCATGTTCGCCGCACCTTTCCAAGACTTGCCGGTGGCCATTGAAGTAGAAACCAAATACGGTGTCGTTGGACTGGTGCATGCGGAATGTCCGTTCGACGATTGGAATACCCTGCTGGAACGTTTGGGACCTGACCAACATCCACGCGAGCGTAAGCTGGTAGCTAACAGCTGCATGTACTCTCGCCGTAAATTCGAGTTCAAGGAAAAGGATCGGGTACAAAACATCCGTGCGGTAGTGGTGGGGCATAACCCGGTTAAGGAAGTACTCAAACTGGGCAACACTTACTTCATCGACACGGAAGGCTGGAAACCACGGTCTGGTAAATTCACTCTGTTTAACCTGAACGGTTTGCAGGCAATGCGCTAAGGAGTAAGACATGGGTTGGGTTACTGACATCAATTTCAACGAGGACCTGGATTTCCATGGGGTTCAGATCAAGAAAGGCACGCACACGCAAGTTCGTTGGGACATTGGTATTGGCAACATCAATATTGGTGCTGATGGTCGTATCACTTCGGTCGATCATTACGCCCCGATCGAGCATAAGCCGGCTGCTCAAGAGGCTTATGAGAAAGACCTCCTGACTTTCACGGGTATCCTCGATGCCAACATGGGTAAGTTGCACTTCCACCAAGGTCAGTTGCTGAATTGCGACTTGCTTTATGATCGCTACCTTGAGTCGTACGTAATTACCCAACTTCACTCGGTCAGGCTCAAACTGACTGAAACATTCAAACATCCAGATTATCCAGAAGACTGGAGGAGTTTGGATTGCTCAGTAAACGAGATGGAAGGTAATAAACTCCGTATCGCAATGGACGTAATCCGTAAGCAACTGGAAGACGGTATCGTGCACCAGCATCCGGATATCGATCCAGAGATCGCTGCTGAGGCCCTGAAAGAGTTCCAGCGTAAGAACAAAGTTCTGAGTGACTAACAATAGTACCTCCTAGCCCAATGGGCTAGGAGGTACTATAAACACTTATGTAATTTTTAGTAGTTGCGCTGTAGACGCTACATTAATGTCAATACCGCCATGCATGTAAATGGCGTTTTCATTAGCTACTGCAGCACCCATGTAGTAGAGGCTTGGGCCTGGTGGCATTTCTGTCCAGTTCCCTGTCCCTGTGTTGTAGCGGTAGAACTTATTGATAGCAGCAGATTCGTTACCCTGCTTACCTCCATAAATGTAGATGAGTGGGCCGATTGCAGCCACGTAAGAGTGTGGTTTGCCTTCTGGCATTACCTTCAACGAGGTCCAGACGTTACTAACTGGGTTATACGACCATGATTCTCTAACAGCGCTTGGCCCGATAGAACCACCAAACACATACATTAACCCATCAACAACAACCGCTTTATGCCCGTAACGGGCACTTAACGAGTGCGTGATGGCCCTGTATGAATTGGCGACCGGATCGTATTCATGGAATGGGCTGGACGCAGCAGTGCCGGTATACCCGCCGAGTAAGTAAATCTTATCATTGATGGCTACCGCACTTACTAAAGCCAACGACACAGGGTAGTTTGCTAATTTCGTCCACAGTTTAGTAGCGAAATCATAACACCAGGCTTCATTGGACATTGGACCCCAGTTAACACCGGTAGACCCGCCGAACATGTAGAGTTTGTTATTTAGTAAACAAAATCCTGGGGAGTGTCTGGGGGTAGGTGCGGTATTGTTAGGAGTGACAGTAGTCCAGGTATTGGTTCTAATGTCATACACTTCCATTGTGTTGTTCAGGGCGCCGTACGTTCCACCATAACTGTAAATTAGGTCTCCTACCATTACCAGACACTGCCCACTACGAGCAGTGCCGCCTGGCGCTAGGGACGAATAAATACCCTGGATTATGTTAGGTCCGCTAGCTGGTTTACGGAACAACATTGCTTCAATCATAATTCATTTCCCTTAGAAACTCTCTGGGGTATAGTTACCCAAGTAGCGAGCAAAATTGCTAATACGTATCCGCCCAAAGTTACCCAACCACGCTTGGTTGATGTTGTTGTAGTAACCAAGATACATTTTTGTAGCTGTCAGTAATGTACTAACCTTGGGCATGTAATCTTGTGCATATGTGGTGGATGTACCAAAGGCGATCATTTGTAGTACACCATCTTTGTATATACGCAGCAGGTTGTTCCTGAAAACCATAGCCCACCGGTTAACTTTGTTAACAACACTAGCTTTATTGATTGGCGGCTGGCCTATGTTAGTGTTAGCCCAATTACTGATATTAAACTGCAAGCGGTTACCATAACCACCATCACCCCACCTACAACCAATTGGATAACCTTGGGTGGTGGTTATGTCTAGGAATAGTTCATTAGCATATGTGGTTACGAACGATGTAGGGCGAGAGCTCCACTCTATCGTCCAGTCACCTAGGGTATCGAGGTTGATTGCCTGTGGTAAGGTAATTAATCCTTGGTTGGCAGCCCCGGTAAATTTCAATGAGGGTTTGTCGTCCATTAGATAAGTAGAGTCCACTGCAAGCCCACCGCTCATTGCGATGCAGACTTGGTTGGATATTTCGTCCTTACCAGTACCGGGGTCAAAGAGGAAAATGACATCACCAGTAGGAGGAATGAACCCTGAGCGGCTAGCCAGTAATAACTCGTGCATAATAGTTACCTTCGAGAAGTCATAGAATTTTATTTAACCAGTTACCCTATTTAGTAAGCCCTGCACGTTTTTAACTCTTGTAATAAAACAAACCTACATTACTCGAGTGTATGCATGTAACAATGTTTTTAATACTGATCAACTGTACGAGGTACTAGGTAATGAGCAAAGAATTCGAAGATTTCATTAAAGCTCAGGTAGCGGCTCCGGTAATACACACCGTAACTATCGACAACGAAGGGTATCCTGTGGACAGCCCTTTCAGCTTCTTGGGTCAGTTGCGCGAAGCAATGCCAGAGATCACCCATCACCGCGCATTGCACAAGGACGGGTTCGTTGTTCCTCCTTTCGATCCGTTCCACGACCACTTGACCAGCCTGGTGCTGCGCGACGGTGGTGTACGTAACACAGTTTACAGACTCGTCTTTGACGAGCTGGCTACATCAAAGAAAGCATTTGTCGGGGTTATGGAGAATTATATCTCTGGCCCTTTGTTCAACGCGTTTGTTTTCCCTGGGACCTGGCATATTCCGACTAACCATACACCGCCGTGCTTCGTTGGTCGTAGCTTGCGTGACATTGCTCCAATGCCTAACTTTGGACACTTCAAAGGCATGGACGTTAAAGTCATGGATGGACCGAAGCATGACGTGGTTATCTTTAACCAGCCAACGTTCAAGCGTCTGGCAGTAACAGTAGAAGGTCGCCGCAGGCAGAAACTGTTGGAAGGTATTACTCATACCGCTGACGGTCGTCCCATTGACGATAACGGTCGAGTCCCAGAAGACGACCCTGTAGTAGTTTTCAGCAAGGGTGATGTTCCGAGCGGCTACTTCGAGATCCAGCGTGACAAAGAACGCCCCGATAGCGACAAAGCTATCCCATTGGACCTGTCCAACCCGTTTACTACCTGGGGCAAATAAATGGCCAAAGAACCCCCACTTATCACCAAACGTGGTGAACTCAACCAAGGCCCTTGGACTAAGTGGTGTATGGAGACCAAGGGTTCTACTTACCTGGACGCGCACAAAGATTTCAATGAACGTGTACAGAACTTGCCTGAACCGGAACTGACCACTGAGTCTGGTAAACCTAGCCCAGTTTGGCAGAAGTGGTATCGCTTGCGTAAAAAGGTGTCTTCCAATATTGCTTTAAGTACGTGTAAAGCGCGCATAAAGGCAAAAGCAGAAGGTGCCGAAATCCCTAAAGAACATAGAACAATGTGGTGGTAATAATGACGTTTGAAGAATACATTTGCGGGCTGGCTGACGTCGAAGGTAAAGAAGCCTTGGAGCGTTACACCATGGCTTTCTGGGCACAGGCGTCTGAAGCCGAGCGTGCTAAAGTTATCCTGGCTATCGACAACCTGACCGGCGGCGTACGCAAGATGGTCAAAAGCTTCTGGGCTCTCTGTGGTGTGTATATCGAGAACAACTGGGTTACGGTAGATGGGCAGTCGTATGCGATCTCTCCGGCACTCATGTCACGCGATCCGGATATTTCCCGTGCACGCATCGGTGCGGTTGATATCAAGTACCTGGGTAACGATAAATGAGTACGTTGGGCATCAACATGGTGCGGACCATGGCGCGTCTCAAACAGTCTGCTGATATGGAACCTCCTCTCACCAAACATGATCGACAGATACTCTCCAATGATTGGGTAGAGTGGCACCAGCGTCAGACTGGAGTACCGCGTGTTATTGCCATTAACCGCGGCTACCATTTGCTGAATAACAAAGATCCTGGTAACCCATTCAACGGCATTCGTATTGATGAAGGATTAGCTGTACTCGGGGTAAACCGAATGGCTGACTACTTCTTCAATTCTCGTAATGCGTTGCGTCATATTAACTGAGGTAATCGTAATGAAAGATCACATGGCCAAGCATAGTGACAAACCGGTTAGTCCAAGAACAGTTCCATATGGTGCTGAAGACTTTGAACGAGGCGGACCTTTAACACCTGAAGTAGAAGAAGTTCTAAAGCAATATAGTAACCCAGAATTACGAGAGCTGGTAAGCAAGAAAATCAGAGAACCTAAATGTTACTCTGAAGAAGAACTGCAAGCAAGTGTAGACCGTATTGGTTCAATGACAAACGAGGAGATCCACAGTTCGCCTTTTGATGATATCCTCAAAGCCCGTCTTGGCCACGACCCCGAACCCGAAATCCGTGGCGAAACCACCTTTGGTCTCAATCCCAAGTGGATTGATTGGTACTGCCGCACTAATAATACTGCGGTCTGGAAAGCCCGCAAGGCAGGTAAAGAGCGTCTGCGTAAACTGCAAATGCTGGTAAACCGCTACAACAAGTAATAACCAATTCCGGTTATACTTGCACTCGATCCATTTAGGAGTGTTTCATGAAGATTGCAATGTTCGTTCTGTCCCTGATTCCTGTTGTTGGTATGGCAGCGGCCGCACAACAGCCCTCGGCTTTGTCTTTGGACCCTACTGTAAACGCCGCGGTTCAAAAGACGTTCGTGTGTCAGGAGTATACTGACAACGCGATGACCTTTACCCAAGGTTATACCACGGATAACCCCCGGGTTACCATGGAAACCCGTATTGAACAAACCAAATACGAATTCAAGTTCGCCAAGAACGACCTGCTCAAAGAAGGACTGGTGTTAGCAATCCCTGAAGGTGGGAACATCAGTGGTGTAGCAGGTACCCAACACGAGATGATGTTCAAGCGTGTTGATGGTAATGGTAAACCGTATTTCATTCTGTATTTCGCTGATCCAGATCCAAAGTCTGATGGCGAAATCAACCGTGCTGTTTACGTGGCTAATTGCAAGAGGATCTGATCATGGAACTCAAGCGACTGCCAGATAACATCTTGGTAGAATCTGTTAACTACCCGGATGAAAACGTTAAACGCCACTGGGTTAAACACTTGTTGGAGCAATTGCAACAAGAAACAGGTATCGTCCCACCTACCTACGACCAGGGTTGGATGTTTGCTAAGGACAAGGCCGATGATAACAAGATTATCGGTGCCTTGTGCGGCGCGTGGCATGACGGTGCTTTTGTAATCAATGTGTTGTATGTGGAGTCTAAATACCGCAGGCAAGGCATTGGTAGTGCATTACTCCACGACTTAATGTGTAGGAGTATTGAATACGTTATCATCGAAATCGAACAAGAAGATCCTCCATTTGGTGCGTTCTTGAAAGCTCGTAAGTTCGAGTTCGTACGCCGTGGTCGACGCGATGGATGGTGGTGCTTAAATGGTCCGGAATACCGAGGTGCAATCGCCCTGACTGCAAACAGAAAAGACATCGGTAAGATGGGGCAGTATATCCACTGGGGACCAGATGGTAAAGATGTTACCCTAGACGGCACATTCGACATGGCCGAGCTTGCTCAATTGGTGTGGTTCATGAAAAACGGCGGGCCTGGTGAAGGCAACTGTAAACACGAAGACTTGAAGGACGATTATTAATGACTGTTAATAAAGCATTATTTGATCGTAATGTGTTTGGGATCCCTAGACGTAAGGTTAAATACGCCGATGGGTTCCAAGCACGGCTGGTGCACATTGGCGATGACAAGCCAGAAGGTCCACTACTAGCGTCAATGTGGGAGTTGTTCAACCTGGGTGTTTACGAGCAGCTTCCGTGGTTCATTAATAACCCAGATGCTTGGAACGGCCTGGATTGGATGCTGAATCCAGCCAAGCGACGGGAAGTTTTCGAAGCCCGTGTTGCGGATGCATCAACGGTTATCCTCATGGAGAACCAGCACGGCATGGTCATGGGTTACCTACTCATGACTCCTCACCACTACATCCTGGACATGTACGTGATTCCTGCTTTCCGTCGGGATCGCATCGGCCTCAGCTTGTTGGAGCTGTACATCAACCGCTTTGACGTAAGGGAGATCACTTGTAGCTTACATTCCTACGATCTGGATCCGCGAGCTTTCCTCACCAGGTTGGGGTTCTGTATGTCTAATGCAACGTGCTGCGTCTGGAAACTGTCTTAACCCTGTTAGGTAAGCTAGCCTAGGCTAGCTTACCTATTACCCACCTAAGGATTTTTTATGGAATATACGTACGAGTTTTTTGTTGGTAAGTTGTCGGTTGACTCACTTTTCAAATTCCCGCGGGAGTTGTACGATAAGCACCTCGACAAGCTTGCTTATCTGTACGACACAGTTAAAGGCATTGAAGACCTCGACGAAGCCAAACGACAGTTCAAAACGTGGTTGGACCACACTGACTACGTGGGTATTGTTCACGCTGGTGGCAATGGGGTGAGCGGTTACCTAATTGCTGGTGGTAACCAAGTAATAGACATGTACGTGTACCCTCCTTTCCAGAACCAGGGTGTCGGGACACAGTTGCTGCAAAACTACAAAACCTTTAACGAGGGTAAGTTCCCTTTCTTCAAAGCGGTCTGGACCAAGGAAACTGTTGCCAGTACTAAAGTCTTCGTTAAATGTGGTTTCGGTGTGACGGCTGAGTTCAGTCCAGAACAAGGTTGTCATATTGAAGCACTTACCCCAACAGATCCGACACATTACGATAAAGTCCTGGATAACATCGACCGGTCGTATATCGACTTCCGTGGCGACTACGCAGTAGTGGATGGACACTACACCCTGGAAGAACTGGAAGCACTTATCATCGTTGCGCGCAGGGAGCTACAATGAGAAACACTCGTTATTTGAACTCGCACTGGCAGCTACGCATGTACCACCGTGATGCGGTCGATAGCAAGACCCTACCGCATATTCGGTACATGTGGGATGAACTAGCCAAAGAAGAGCTAGCCATGGTTACCCAGGATAAGACTATTGCTGTCTTGTTCCAAGAACAGATTGCCAAAAGTAAGATACCAGGGTTCCTCGATGAGAAATTCCAAGAATACCTCAAACTGGTAGACTTCTTCTACGTTCTGGAATACAACTACCAACCACATGGTTTCATGGCTGTAACTGATGAACAGTTACTGTCGTTGTGGGTTAACTCTCCACATCGGGGTAGCGGTAAGGGAACTTACATGATAAACAATCATCGTGAGGTTTTCAACCGACCACTGGAACTCCAGTGTTACCGCGATAACCAGCCGGCCCTTAAGTTTTACAAGGCCCGTGGTTTTGAACCAGTAGACGAAACCGGTATCTACACCAGGCTTCGTCTGGTTTAATTCCTAGAGATGGTCAGGTCTATATCACTAGGGTGTATGAAACAACAATGTTTATTCTCTAAGGAGTTTGATCATGTATACCCTGATCCATTTAGTCCTGACCATTCTGGTCCTGGCAGCAGCAATGCACGGTAGCAAAGTTTTCATGTTGGCTTGGGCAACCAAGGCCAAAGCTGCCACCAAAGGCACCCGTGACTACTACCTCAAATGGGGTCTTGTAGTTGCAGCAGCGTTGTTGATGGTTTACATCTTCATCCTGTTTACTCGCATCGGCGACGTGCTGTAAGTATTTTCCCTTTATACGGGCTGTCCATAGAGACACCCAAATAGGAGTTATTTGTCATGGCTATTATCTTCTCTTCGCGTGAACTGGTTGACTCGTTCAAAACCCGTAATGTGGTTTTCGAATCCAGTGCTGTAATCGCCCGTAACGGCGACCTGATCCTGCGGTCGATCCTCGAGTTTGGTGCTGAGGGTTGCATCCGCCGCCAGACTTTCATCAAGACTGATAGTCTGCACACTTTCAGTATTTCCACGCACATGGGCGAGTACCAAGCACAGATCCTCGAGATCATTGATGCTCTGGAACTGGCCCGCGAGTGGCTGCGTGGTAATAAGCAACAAACGTTCTCGCAGTTCGTGGACCAAGAGTCCCCGCTGTATTTCCACGGTCGCATGGATGGCAACGACATCGTGTTCAGCATGTTCGGTCCTACCCTTAATGGGCTGGCGCTGAAATGCAAGAACAATACCCGTTTGGAATCGCTGCCATTCTCCGATCGTCTGGAGACCCTGGCCGATCTGTACCGTAACCACCTCAAGGCGGTCGACGGTATTTCCATCAAAGACATTATCGATGGCCAACTCTACAAGGATGTAGTAGCATGCTGAAATTGATTGCTCTGTCGCTGGCTTTAGTGAGTGGTACCGCAGTAGCTAACGACACTGTGTTGCGCTGCAATAAGCAAGGTTATACCGCTGACGCTGAATTGTTCCACAACATTAACGTTAGCAACAAACCCACAGTGTTCAACGTCTACCAGAACGAAGTATTGGTAGGTAATGAACGGTATGTCCTGGGTGATCCCAGCCGTGTTGATTTGAGTGGTACAGCAGTAACGTACTACTCACCTAATTTCCACAAAGTCCTCTATCTCTATGTAAATGAGAATGGGGACAGGGAGATAGGGATCAGTGCGATAGAGCCAGATTCCGATACCCTCTTCCAAGACAAGACGGTCTACCAAGACTGTGGTTTCGAGGGGGTTGGTGTTAATGGATCTACCGCACAGGTACTTAGAACTAACTCCAGAACAAACACGGGTGCTGGAGCGCTTTACGTCTTTTAAGGTTAAAACCTTGAAGGGTTCCGGGGCTATTATAGCTCATGGGACCCTTTTATTTTTCATCAAGTCTGGTCAGTGTAATCTGAAGGTAGGTGACTATCTACAGTTCCATAGAGGACTGTTAGTGCCTAAAGACCAGCCTTTATATATCTAGGAGCGCTTTATGATTCGTACTTGTCCCAAACGTGCAGCAGCATGGCGTGAACGTGAGCTGTGGAAAGCCGGTCTGGAACTCCGCGCTTACAACAAACCGGGGTTCACTTATCAGGATGCAGTTGACTTGCTACGTGATACCTTGCAGCAGCTGTCTTACTTGCCTGTGCATGACGTAGCGCACGGTACGTTTGTTCGCCTGGCGGATCAATACCGCCATGTGTGCAACGCGTTGTATATCAGTGGTGGTTATCAACAGAAAGACCACCTGGAAGCGGTTGGCGTTATCTGGTCCTACGATAACGGTAACGTCACGGAAGAAAAGACGTTGTGGATCCCGTGTGGTATTAAGATGCAGCACCACCGGGAGCTCGAGTTAAAAGCAGCAGGTACCACAGAACTCCTGCGCATGGGTATCCACCCGCAAATGACTACGACCCTTGAAATCGTTTTGGTTTAAGGACTCTAAATGGAAATCTTTGTAGACCAGGAGTTGTCCACCCAACAGGAAATGGCTATCTTTGACCAGTTCAAAGAGGGTCGTGTGCCAGTGATGGTGTCTGACAATGAGGGTGAGGGTAAGGAAGTTGGCGTTGTTAAGCAACTCTACCCTAAAGGGAAAGGCTACCGTTTGAAGCTGGACCTTAGTGCGCGTATTAATACCAAGAAAACCACTGGGTTCATTTTTACTAACTTCTATGGGACGTGGTGGATAACACGCCCCGACTAGGGTGTAATAATGATTGAGAATATTCTGCTGGGGCTGTATTTTGTATTTGTAGTGGTGTGGTTTGTTTACTGGTTTGGTACCCATAGCGGATATCGGGTATTAGATCGGTTCACTAACATACAACTGCACTGCTTTGCATTCCTGTGCGGGGCACTGCTGGTGGCATTGTCATTAGCATTTGGGTATTTCGTGTTAACTAATTTCTTAAGGGTACCGTGATGGCCCGTAAATATGACAAAGACATTGGCGCCGAGATCGAACTGATCCGCAAGAACCTTATGGCCAAGGACCTGTTCGAACAGATCTCCAAGGTGGTAATTGCGTACAGTGGCGACACCATGATGATTGCTAGCGATCTGGTGTGCGGTAAACCATGTAACGCTCGGCTGCAGTTTGCTTACAACCGTGCTGCGGAATTGATTACTATTTATGGTCGTTGTACTTTTGCTGGCTTCTTGCAAGTAATTGAAGCTTGGGGGCGCCACAAGCACGGGAGTGATCCTAAAGAGGCGCTGTATTTCGGTGAGGAACTGCTTCAGTGGGCGATGCGTTGTCCACTGGAGTTTGGTAGCGACCCAGGGGATCTGACTCGTGAAGACCCAATGGACCGTGGTGATTTCCTGGAGCATCTGGGTGATGATGTCTGGGCGGGTGTTCCGATGAATATCCTTTGGGACATCCCGGAGATCCCAGTCTGTGAACAGTCGGCTGTTACCCAGCCATTTGCTGCGCAGTGGGTACCTACTTACGCGTCGCCTGTTCTGGAGCACAAATCCTCGTACGAAGGTGACTTCGACAAGGACCTGGAATGGCTCAAAGATCAACAGTACTACAAACATTTCAGACTGGCTGCTGGCCGACAGGGATGCCGAGCGGATGATTACGGCTCAGGGTTGTATATTGCAAAAATGAACATGCTTACTAAAGATTATGAGCGCGCTCTGGCAGTCACTCATGAAGCATACCAACGTCGCATTTTCAAATAAGGAGTCCTAAGTGGACAAAACAAATAAATTCGTCGATTACCTGGCTTATGTGTTCGACGAATCTAACAGGTACAAGCGCGAAAAGTACACCGGCGGCCGTACCCTGAACGGTTTTGCATTCGATCTGGAATGCAGCATCCGTGTGCAGTACTGTGTCGGTAGCTCCTATGCCGAGGGCTGGATCGGTAACCTGAAGTTCCGTATCTACATCTGCCCGCTCAAAGGCTACCGCGCCTACACCTGCAAGGGTGACGAGGTCATCGACGAGCAAGACGGTAAACACGACGAAGGTCAAACTCTGGGTGAGTTGTCGATGTTCATCCAAGCTCGTTTGCTCGACGCGTCGCGGGGTTAACATGCGCTTAGCAATTGGCATTGTTGGCGCATTAGTGTTAGCAGGACCGCGGTATCCTGATATCACGTTCGCACAATTCAGCTACCGTCGTCCTAAACACACCTATCACAACTGGGGTCTGTAATGAACTACCTTTTATTGGTTGTGATCGGTTTGCTGTACATGTACCTGCTGTTGTGCCGTATCCCGTTGACTCGTTACATCGGGTACAAATACGACCCTGCTACATTGCGTCGCTTTTTCAAGTGGGATGACTTCATTGTTAAAGCTACGTTTGGTTTCTTGGGCGTCCTGTGTGTTGTCACTAACGTAGATAATTTCTACGACATCATTTATTAAGGGGTTGGTAATGCAGACTGAATCCAAAGATCCAGTTCCAACCAGTGCTGAACAAGATATCTTCCTGCGCTGGGTAGCAAACGCTAAAGACCGTGACCGTTATTACACCCTGGATTTCAATACCCAGGTGACTAGCACCGGTACGGTGTTCGGTAAACCAGCACACGCACGGGCGGTGCACTGCATGGGTAACTCGTTTATCGACCTGTGGGTTGATCTGAACGAGCACGAGTACCAAGGTGTGCGGATAATCATCTACTACTCGTCCCTGCAATCGGTGCAGGTGTACTGCGCTTACGGTAACCAGGGCGCTCCAGTAAACATGGATCGTTGTGTGCCGTTCCAGGTTTACGCCCTGGAGAAACTCATTGCGTATATTGAAGAACTGGTAGCTTAAGGAGCCAAAGTGGCTAACATCAAAGTACAACAGAAGCTGGCCAAGCCGGAATGGAACGACCTGTACCAACAGATCCGCTCTGGTGAAGTCCGGATTATCAAGAACACCCCGCAGGATGTAGACCTGTCTACCGATGACGTGCTGGGTAAAGTGCACAACGCGTTTAACCTCGGTCGCAAGATCGAAGTAGTGGTGGCGATGGGTGTGTCGGATATCAAGCCCAAACAGTTGTCGTTTGTCAAGCGTGGTACTGTTTACTATCTCATGGCCAAGGTATGAGTATGCCTATTGATCTGCTTAATCTCAAACCTTACACGGAAAAGACCAAAACTCCGCTGTTTGGTTTGCGTAACCGTTTGTTTGGCCTCACTCACAAGTTCTTTGTCCACCAAACGGTTATCGGTGGCGCAGAACACGGCCTCACTATTGTGGCCCCCTACGAGAAAGAAAACGGTCATCATTACGACATCTACTTCTACGATTTTGTAGAAAGTCGTAACCCGGTGGCGATTATCAGTAGTGGTGGTGACGAGGTCACGTTTTTCTACCACGAGAAAGACCGTGTGGTGAAAATCCATCACACTCAAGAAATGTTGTGCGAAGCTCTGGCTGCCTTGTACAACTCTTTGCGTGAAGCCGCTTTGGGTAAGGAAAGTTAGAGCTAGGTACGGTAACTAACCCCTACCCTTACAGGTAGGGGTTAGCTTTAACTTATATTTAGTTTTTAGGAGTTAATCATGAAAGGTTACGATAAAGGTACAGTGTGCTTTGACACTCTGACTGTGCTGGGACGTGAATTCGTCACTAACCCTAATCCGTTGTCCACCTGCTACTGGGACTACGTGTTTACTGCCAACTGCATGCTCGATGGTACCAAGCCCAAGAAGAAAGGTGGTATCGAACACTACATGTACGGTTGGGCTGGTCACCTGAACATCGGTGTGGATGGTAAACGTGTCCACCTACACAACATGGACGACGATGTCGGTCTGGTAAACCAGGAAGCTAAACTCCAGTTGCTCCATGACACACTCAAGGAGTTCATCAAGAACTATAAAGAGTGGGCCAAAGAAGAGAACCGGATGCCGCTTTCCATTAAGCACTGGCTGAATCCACCAGACAGTCGTTTTACCGGCATGGTGTCTTATAGCCTGGCTGCTGACGGTACTGGAACGGTGTCCATTGGTGACTGCCACAACACTATTGTTATCTGGGTGTACATCCCATACAAGAGTGTCAGTGCCAAAGATGGTTACAGTCAGAAAATCATCAAGCAAATCGAAGAGCTGGCTAAGGGCGCTAGTCGCGCAGTAGCTGCTATTAAACAGCTCCGTAAGTTCTTCGAGCGTGAGGTCTTTGATTCACCTGAGAAATAACTGAGACCTATATTACTACAGTGTGTAACCACACTTAAGTATTCTTTTAATTGGAGTAACGTATGCAAGGTTTTGATCGCAACACCGGTATTGTTGATTACTTGACCATCGAAAAGACTGGCGAGATCGTAGACAACGTAGTTGACCGTGTATACAAAGCCGTGGTTGGTACCATGGGCCCTAACGGCAAGTACGGTGCGATCACTCTGGGTACTCGCGTTAAGGTTACCAAAGACGGTGTTACCGTGGCGCGGTCTATCAAATTCAACGACCCACGTTATGAGGTGGTAAACCGTATCGTCACCGAGGCTCCGCTCAAGACTGACGAAGAGTGCGGTGACGGTACCACTACCACCATGCTGATGCTGGCGGAGTTCTACAAGCTGTATCGTGAATTCGACAGCTATCACGAGCAAGCGTTCCTCGACCGTCTGGTGGCTCTGTGGATCAACGAACTCCAGGAAGCCACCATTCACATCGACACGCTTGACCCGCGTCTGTACGACCTGGCCCTGACCTCGGCCAACCACGACACAGCGCTGGCGCACCTGATCACCGATCTGTACCGCGAAGACCCAACCAGTTTCCCGGTGATCGAACTGATCCAAGGTGTAGAAGCCGAGGACAAGGTGCTGCGTACCGACGGTCTGACCACCGGCGCTGTGTACAGCAACCACCAGTATGCTCCTGGCGGTCGCCAGCAGGGCGAGTACACCCACTACGTCCCGCTGGTACTGGACATGGCGTTCCGTGAACCAGACATGCAGAAGCTGGCTAACCTGTTGACTGAACTGACCAAACAGTACGGCGGTGGGGCGAACGGTAAACCGGTACAAGTCATTCTGATTGCACGCGCGTTTGAGTCCACCCTGGACAACATCATGCTGCAGTTCAACAGTGGCATGCGCCAGAAAGCACAACAGTCCAACACTGAGCCGATGTTGCAGTTCGTGGCTTGCCGTGTAAACGGTGCTGGCGGTTCTATCGGTAGCTACATGCTGCAAGACTTGGCGATCATGCTGGGTTGCCCTATGGTGGCTACTGTAGAGCAGGCGCTGACTGCCGAGCTCAGTGTACGTACTGACAAGTTCGTTATCAGTCAGGCTCGTTCCCTGCTGACTCCTAGCGACGAATCCAAGGTACGTATTGCTGAGCGTGTCAAAGAAGTCCAGGAAGTCCTGGGTACCTACGACGGCAAGAACCGCTACAATACCCGGGCTCGTTTTGACGAGCGTCGTATCCGTCAGATGACCGGTAAACTGGTCAGCATCTGGGTAGGTGGTGAAACCGAGTCGGATATCATCGAGCGTAAGGACCGCTTCGAAGACGTGGTGAAAGCTGTGCGTTCGGCACTGACCAACGGTATCGTTCCAGGGGTAGGTACTACTCTGATCGCTACCGCGGACAAACTGCCTCAACTCCTGACAGAGGAAGTCTCCGATCCAGAAGACGGCGGGTTCCCAAGCACCTGGAAAGAGATCCTCGGTGGTGTTATCGAAATCTCCCACAAGCAGAACGAGATCCTGATGGAAGGTGTTAACCGCGAGGACTTTGCTCCTGGCGTGGTGCTTAACCTGGCTAACGGTCGTATTGGCGATCCGGTCACCCTCGGTATCTACGACACGGCGTTTGCTTCTATCACTGCTCTGCGTGGTGGTGCTCGTGCAGCGAAGATGTTGGCTAACCTGCGTTCGATCATGGTGTCGAACAAACTCGATGCAGTAAGCCTGGGTAACTAACAACAGTAACTGGGGGTGTCTAACACCCCCTTCGAGGACCGGTAATGACTTTAGGTATGCGTAGGCTGTGGGAAGAGAAATTCTGGTTTAGTCTGTGGGTAATGATGGCTATTATCCTCCAGACCCCCTGGCTGTTGTTCTACGTAATGGTGTGGACTGCTATGACATTGTTCACTGGCTTACGCTCGGGATCCCGTGCGGCGGCTAGTACGTTAATATCTATTGCTTTGCATTTTGTAGCCTATTAAGGATTTTATGTTCTCCGGCTTTCCGCTGGAGTGTAACCCTTTAGGTACCGACATGGCTAAAGCGCATTTGGAACTGTTCTTTGAACGCTTCCTGGAGTACAACCTGGAGCGCTACAAAGACGATCCTAAGTTTCTGGCACTGTTCACTGGTCTGACGTTCCCTGATGTGGCTATCAGCCAGATCATCGAGATCGTGGATGGTACTCGTCGTAGTTCGATGGTGGTGTCCGCCAAACGACGTTTCAAAGGACTCAACCAGATCTGGACTCCTGCCCCGGCAGCGACTGACCTGGATCTGTACACCCTGCAAAACGACACCCCCTTGGCTAGCTTGGAAGAAGCCCAGGAGCAAACCGAAGTAGGCTTGTATTCCTACATCGATGGTGAAGAAATCAAAGTGGTAGTGGTTATTGCAGAAGCCACGGCCGATGCAGACATTGCTACCACGGTAGAGTCGGTGTTCCGTAGTGCTATCCAGTACGAGATCGTCGACGTAGAAGTTCCGGCTGAGGGTACTACTATTGTACTCAACGGTGATACCTATGCAGGTGAACTGCAATGGGTAAAAGGACTGGCTGAAATCTTGGTCATTCCTGACACCGATTACGGCCAATTGAAGGGTAAAGCACCCGATCCATTGCCTTAACGGTTAGTCCCTACCCCAGGTATTAGCCTGGGGTAGGGGTTATGTTTGCAAACAGTAAATTATAACATACCAAGCTAATTTATTAGCCATTTACGGTTTTAAGGATTTTTATACCATGGAAATGATGCATGATCGTCTGCAGCGACACTTGAGTTGTCTCAATAAAGAGATAAGCTCACTGTGGGACGTAGAACGCAAGCTTGCAATGGCTGACCTTCCGGAATTCATGTACGCACTGGATCAACTGGACGAGATCACCTGTACTACCCACTTTAAGTCAAACCGTATCCTGGAAACCCACGATACCTATCGCCTGCGTAGTCAAGTTAATCGTGCTTTTAATGACTACCGGTTACACAGTAAGGACACTACCTGGAAGATCAAAACGGTAGGACCTGGTACTTGGGATGCGATTGCAGAATTCCTGGAACGGGACTACGTGAACGTGTTGTTCCGTGTAATGCGGGCCACCACTAATAACAAGTTGGAAATTACGTTGGATGGACAGAAGTATATTGTCCGTCTGGAAGTCAAAACACCTCATGCTCTTTATGGAGTCTTGGAGTACACCAACGTAGGGGAAAAGAAGGTACTTAAGTTACCGTTCTTCTTGACTAGACTCAGTAAAAGTCTGTCGCCGTCTGCCCCTCGTTTGGCTAACCTTGCGTTCGGTTAATTCCTAGCGCAGTACAAGACTACATTACTAGGAGGATAGGTAAAACTAAATTTAAGGTACTTGGCCATGAGCAAGGTGCATAAAGTGCATAACCACGCCAACCGTGTTGTCAAATTGGGTAATCTCACCGAGCATTACTACCATACAGTTTTTGGACCTGAATTCACCCAGGAATTGGTGGACACTTTTGGTAAAGATTCGAAGTATTTGATACGTGAGTTTTTGTTTGGGGTGGACTGCATGATCGAACTGATCAATGATCCATCTATCCCATCGTTTAAGTTCTTGAACAACGAGGACGTAGACGAGCGTTTGGTAACGATGTGCCAGCTGCGCGCTAGAACAGATAACATCTCCGAGTACTACGGGTGTCAGGTCGGTCCCGTGCAATACGCACTGATCTCCGAGTTCTTCGAGTACGGTTACCTGCGGATTTTCCACTACCTTTGCAGTACCATACGCAAACGGTTGGTAATCCCGGTAGATGGTAAGATGTACAGTCTTTTCATCAACGAGGACTGGGCATCCAGTACCTCCACTGCTGTAATGTATTTCCGTGACGAGTCTGTAGCTGAGCGTCGCATTAGCATCCCGTTTAAGCGTAAACGGTTGTTGTCGTGAGTAACCTACCTTACCCATTGGGTAAGGTAGGTAATAACTATTAATTCGGTAATGGAGTAAATGATGGCAAAGGCTAAAGAAAACAACGTAGAGGCGGTAATCAACAACGAGCCTTGCAAGATATTGTTCCAGGATTCAGTTAGACTGGCTGAAGTACATGTAGGCGACACCCTGGACATGGGTCGTACACTTTACAAACTCCATAGCGACTGCCTGTGGTGGATCTGCCGTGATCCAGTCCACCCGCATGAAGTCAATTACGTAGCAAGCCAGGTCAAAACGATGACCAGTGTTGATGCTCCTAAAATACCCACCCCTTCGGTATTCAAGTTGCCTGATGACGCACCTATTGGTCAGATGGTTACTTACCTCAAGGTGGGCGAGGTATATTCCCATACGGTAGCGTACCTGCTTACCGACAAGGGTTGGGCCGAATACTGTCGTAACGAAGTAGCCACGATCACGCTCTCCCCTGTCTTTTCTTCGGGGCACCCAAAAGCTGTCGGTGAGCAGGCACTCATCCATAGCGATAAGTTTACTTACCTGGGTTCGGACGAATGGCAGTCGCTTGGTTGGTCCAGCGTAGCACTGGGGCTGCCTAATCTGGAGAATCCCGTTCCCATGCCTCCGGTTAAAGCTAGCAAGCCGGAAGAAGGCCAGGTTACCTACAGTGCCGATGCACCGGATAACACCATGGAGTTCCGTATGGGTGGTGCTACTATCGCTCAGATTGAGAAAGTCCAACAAGCTTTCCCGAACATGGAACACCGTGGTGATGGGTACTTCGTACTGGACCTCCCGGCGGTTGGTAAACCAGACATGGGTGCCGCAGAGAAACGTGCGTGGGCTTCCATTATCTACCGTGGGGTGTACGAAATCATGCAAACGTCCGCTCCAGGACACAAACCTGCTCATGTAGAACCAGTGACTGAGGAACGCCAACGTCGTAGTTTTACCAACTTCTTGACTCAACGACTCTCGTACCCTGGAGAGCCTGGTAGTCACGAGAACGATCGCCAGTTGGCGGTCTATGGTGCGTTGAACAAACACCAGGAAACCGGTGTGAACACTGTTATTCGTTCTTTGCGTGAAACCATCGAACAACGTGATCTCACGGCGAGCGAGGCGCTGCGTGATCCTGCGATCATGGCGTTGGCAAAACTGGAAAAGGTCCAGCGTGATAACGCCAAGCGTAAAGTCCGTAACTGGTCTTTGTTGCTGGCCGTCATCGCACTGCTGGTAGCGGTTGGTGTCGTAGGCTACAACTACGTCGTGACGCACACGGTAGTCAGCAACTACACTGCGGTGACCAACTGCAAGGCACCTTTCGGTGACGTTGAGCTGGAAGGCAAGCGGTTCCGTACCTACAAGTACAAATCGCTGTTAGGGTACCGTTTCGGTAGTGACAACGACATCACCACCGAGCGTACTGAAGTCAAACTCCCAGGTAGCGATCTGACTATCCTGGGTCGTGATGACGAGAAGGCCAAGCCATGGCGTCTTACCTACGTAAAAGGTGACTATGGTACCGCCATTCTCAAGCCATCCGATCAGTACTGGTTCGTAGGTAACAACGACCGTACCACGCTGGTAAACTACAACGAATTCTGTCACTAATTGTAAACGAGGAAATATCATGATTGTCAATCTGACCGTACACGCAACACGTTTCAATATTACCAACGTCGACCTGGTGGAATACAACGGTAACCCATTGACCGTGCCGCGTGGGTTCCTTCGTTCTGGCGGTGTAAACAACCTGGCCACCCTGATCAGTTCTCAGACGAAGGCTCACCCAGGCATCCGCGCGATGACACCTATGGGTGGCAGTAACCTGTTCCAGACTGCCGACAACCCCGTAATGTGGCTCACTAACGACGGGAGCTTCGTACTCAGCAAGGACCACCCACGTGCAGCGGTACGGACTCTGGCTGAACACCTGGACTCGCTCAAAGAAAGTTACCCGGCTGGTTTCGAGCTCAAGGTTAAATCCGCTGACCAGGTAGGTAGCAACTACCTCGCCCTCGACGAGAACGAAGTAGTGACCTTCGAAGAACTTCGCGGCGAACCAGTAAAGTTCAAGCGCGACGAAGCCGGCAAGTGGGTTGGGTTCAATCGTGTTACCGCTGAGTGGGAAGAAGTAGTGTTACACATCGGCGTCGATGGCCAGTTCCGTATCGAGACTGCTGATCTGATCCACGTAACAGTTACGGACCACAACGGCGAAGAAGTTGTCCTGCACATGGACAGCGAAGGCTGGATCCACGAAGTGGAAGGTTTCGACCGCGACAACGAAGAACGTGTTCAACTCTCTTCGTTCGAACTGTCGGACGACAATCCGATCTTCCAGTACCTGGCCCCGCATAACTGGGAGCGTAAGGCACCGGTAGCGGCTCCAAAAGAGTTCAACGTAGTCGGCGCTGGTTCGTTGGCGCCTAATAGTGGCTTGGGCTACTAATTGCGCAACGGGGGAGGTAATACTCCCCTTTCAAAACTAATAAAGGAAAGGATCCTAATGATTAACGTAGTAAACCCAAAGATCGCTAACGGTCGCACCATGTTCATTAACAAGGATAGCGGCACCCCAGTGATCTCGCGTAAGGGTGGTGTTGTTTCTGTACGTCCTGGTTTGGGTAGCATCACCTTCTACGTAGCTCAGCGTATCAAAGACGTGGGTATGCTGATCATGATGTCCGATGGTAAAGCCAGCCGCTTCTACTTGTTCACTGGTATGTATCGCGGGACTGTAACGTCCGAGCACCATTGCGTCAGTGTTAGCGATGCTCGTGATGTGCTGATGGACGTCCTGGAAGAACCACGCACGCAAGGTATTGGTGATTTCAAACGCCGTATCTGGAACTGGCTGGTTAGCGAAGTAAACAATTAACTAATATCGTACTGCTGCACTC